>Ga0102589_1001038_pt1 | contig 42538 bp, 40 predicted proteins | sample AraplaMF_Col_mLB_FD_76858 | JGI IMG/M metagenome (GOLD analysis project Ga0102589, IMG submission 76858) | Arabidopsis root microbial communities from the University of North Carolina, USA - plate scrape MF_Col_mLB | ecosystem: Host-associated > Plants > Roots > Endosphere | place: USA...
CATATCTTCAGTTTTCAAAGAGCAATCTGTACAAGTAAATGATAGCAAACATGTTGGCTTATGCCAACCGACATTCATCTCCCACCTAAAATTGGTGTTTCACACCTTCACATTTTTGAGGAAGGAGCCTTCTGTCGGAAAACGATAAAATTATTTTGATTTAAAGTTTCTTTTGATTTTCATATGAATAATTTCGAAGGTGTTTATTTTATACGAAAGAGAGTTAGAAGTGGCTATTTGAAGAATTTAATAATATTTTGTTTATTAGCTACATTCAGTCTAAATATTGTAGAATGTTCTAATAATTTGAGTTCACTAAGGGAAAAGTCTAAAACTTCAAAACCTATGGAGTTTAAACGAATTAACAAAGCATGGTACAAACATATGTAATAGTTTAAAAGAACTTGAAATGGTTACTGGCTAAAGGTCATAAGGAACAATTAATTTGGCTGATAGCAGATGATGCAGATCGAGAAAAAAATAACGGAATTACATTTGAATTTAAGTAATTATAAAATAAAAATGGTCTAGATTTAGACCGTTTTTTTTGATGTTTTTCATTGAAAAGCCACACTAAGGTGCCTTCCTCCGACTAGAACCACTTTAACTTTAAAAATATGTATTGGAATTTCATCCGAATATTATTTTTCTCAATGGACAATTGATATATTTCAGGGTTATTTGTACTGTTTTTATGTTAAGATATTCTGGTTGTTATCTGTCTTATTTTAGGAGGGTGGAAGATTTGCTAAGGGCTTTTGATTTGGACATTAGTTTCTATACAGAAAATATAAAAGTTTTAGAGTTATTAGGGAATCCTACTCGATTATCAATGGTTTGTAAATTGATATCATATGGATCTTTGTCAATTTCTGATCTAAGTAAGAAAACAAAAATTCCGGAAGATTTGATTGTACAACATTTGCGTAAATTAACTTCTGGAAATATTGTAATTAGTGAACGTATGGGGAAAAGGCTTTATTGTAGAATAAAAGATGATAAAACAATTGAAATTATTAAGGTTTTAGGGCTATTAAGTTAATTTTAATTACTATATATAAATGATACTTAAAGTTTTGTTATCATTTGATCGTATACAAGTACAAGTGCAAAATTACATATAGTTCTCCTTGGAGAATAGGTGGGTTATTTTATATTAATGAGATTGTACCAATATGAAAGAATAAAGGTAACTGTTTATTGTGGGGGCAATTGGTTATCCCTGCTTTCAATTTGGAAGGATAGGGATGGGATTCGTAAAAAATAAATGATATATCACTACCCTGATGGTAGTAGGTATTAGAAGGGATGTTAACGCATCACTTCTTTTTGATATGTACATAAGGTATTACTGTAAACTACTACAGAGATTATATTAAACATAAATAAAAATTAATGAGCTTATAATGGATATAATGTACAAGAGAAAAGACACCTTAAAGAGTCTTTTCCAATAGTTTTTTAGCAGAAGCAACTGCATCCGATAATGATTAATAGAATAAATAATACAACTAATAAAGCAAATCTTCCAGCAAAACCGCAGCCTTCGCCACAACTACCACTATATCCCATAACAATAGTTCCTCTTTAAGATAAGGGGGGAAACTAGGATTCATTCTATGGATTTTAACGGGTTCGTTTTACCTTATGTTTTGAAGAAAGAAATGAGCAGGTCCTTTTGAAAATAAAGAAAAGACGCCATTAGGCCCCTTTTCCATAGGTAAATAAGACTTTAGTTTTCCAATCTAAAGAAATGTTGTATCAGCTCTTTGTGAGTATATCATAATATCTGACCAACATATTATGCATTATTACATATTGTTCTAAAACCCTCTCTTTTACAGTTGATAAAATTAACCCCAAAAATCACTAAAATTAAAACGAATATTTCTATATATGAAAAATATTTACAAAAAATACAAAAGTGATACATTTAAAGTGCAAGTTATAAAAATATTTGATTGGGAATTATTATGTTTAAGAAATTAGTAGTAGGGGCTTTAGCAACTGGGCTTATGCTATCTGGTACTACAGGAGCATACGCAGCTGTAGATACTGATAATAATTTGAATAGTAGTAAGAAGCCAATTGCTGCATCATGTGATTATAAGGCTTTTCCTTATGCTAAAAAAGAAGATATGCCTATGGTAGTGATAAAAGGTGGAATAAAACATTATTTAAAAGGAACTGTTACAAAGGGTGGACAGTTATACGGGTTATATGAACCTGAATATTGTTAAAAAAGAAAGGACACTCAATGAGTGTCCTTTCTCCGACTTGAACCATCTTAATTTTAATAATATGTATTGGACTCCCATCCAACTATTATTTTACCACGTTAAGTAATATTGGTGTAACTTTCAGATGAATTCATGACGTTTATAAAGAAGTTGTACTGTTTTCAATCCTTTTTATTATCATATCTATGTGATATATTTATAACGTTAAGAGCGAAATATATCACATAGGAGGTTTATATGAAAAATAAATTGGCATATTTAGGGTTTCTTGGGTTTTTTGGTTTTTTAGGTCCGTTTACATTTTTAGGTGATATTTCATGGGCATATTATTTTTTCGGTTTCTTTTTCTTCTTCACATATGCAAAAGTAGTACCAGATGAACTTTTTATGCTGCATGTTCGGATCGCTGCTACAAGAGCTTTTTTCGTAGCACTAGTACTAGGCAGTATACTACTCTTAAGTGTTTTTATATTAGAAAATTTACATGTAATTCGGTTATTCGTTATAATTTCAGTTTGCATACCTGTAGGTACATTTATAATTAATTTAGAAATATTTGAGCGTAGAGAAAAGAAAGGAATGCAAGATGCCACTTAAGACTAGAATGAAAGAATATAGAATTAGGTTAAATATGTCTCAAGAAGATTTAGCCAAAGAGGTGGGTGTTAGAAGGGAAACAATTGGCAATCTTGAAAATGGAAAATATAATCCTTCATTCAAACTTACTTATGATATAGCAAAGGTTTTAAAAGTACCAATTGAAGTTCTGTTTTGGTTTGAAGAATAGGTTGTGTATAAAAATTAATTTCGGGTTTCTAACAAGAGACTCTATTTTATTCAATATTTTTTTAAATGGGGTCTTTGTATTTACCATTTGGGGTACCCTCAATATTTTTTATAAAAATGCATATAAGTTATAAGTAATATGAGCAATTATACAAGGAAAAAGTGAATTAGATTTTTATAAAGAAAAGACACCCTAAGGTGCCTTCCTCCGACTTGAACCACGTTCAGTTAGTATAAACTTATCCGTATTATCCCTTTGTTATACTTATAAACACATCCTATAAAACAGAATCGTCTATATACACCAGATTGTTAGTTTACAAAATACAAGAGTTTTGAGATCAGTATTAGAGTGACGCCACATCTTCTATAATAATTGGTATGTTGCGCCTATCAAAAGAATCTGTTTTATAGAATGTATTCACATTTTTATTTTACTATATGTAATATTTATTTGGTGTAATTTTTGTGAATATGTATAATTGCATAAGGTTTATAAAAAAGAGAGTATAATTGGGTATTGTGTAATAAAGAAAAGACACTCATTAAGTGTCCTTCCTCCGACTTGAACCATCTTAAATTTAATAATATGTATTGGACCTCATCTAATATAATTGTATCAAGCTGATGCACAGTGGTAATTGAGTAATACGATTAACAATAGAATGGTAGTAGTGAAGACACCTAAAAATAAGGAAGTAGATTCTTATATGTTGACTACGAATTCATCGACTCATGGTAACCAAAGTGGCTGAAAACAATCTCATTAATAGTATTACAATGATATACAATTCGGATTGAGATATCATAATACCAATCATTATGCCATTAATCCTCCCATTGCTCCTGCTACAATCCCATTTAATATGAGCATCATATCTTAAAATAGAAAAATGATAATACCACTAACAAAAATACTGATCAGGAGTCCTAAAACATAGGCTGCACTTAAATAGTTGTTACATTATTTGTAAGAGATATTTTTTGTTCATTTAAAAATCCAAGCAATCTTATTAATGCATTACGGAGGTTAACAGGTAAAAACATCAATCATACAGATTTCTGGACTTAAAAAGGGCTACTAAACTATGTAGTCCTTTTTAATAATTTAGTTTTCAAAAATCGATATTTTTTGTAATTCAGTTGCAAACTACAAAATTTCTTTTAAAAGAAATGTACATACACATTATATTTTATTCCATAAAGCTCTATCTTTTTTCACGATAGTTTAATATCGTGAAAAAATAAAATATTAGGTACGACATCACTTTGTTTTTTATATAGATTAGTAATTAAACTATATATTGAAATTAGCAATAATAAAATGTATTATTGAAAAGCGCAATTTATAATTCAAGTAATCAAGACTATGTACCCGTAATAATTTGAACATTCAGAAATTATAATATTGTCTAAAAATGAGTTGAGATTCTTAGAAACAGTACATATTAAATGGTATGGATTGTATAGTATAAATGATTTGTATAATAGAGAAGAAGCTTCTAAGAAGGGGATATTTACAATCTCTAGAGTAGATGCTAAGAATGAAACATTGCTCTATATAGGAAAAACCAAAAGAAGTTTTATACAAAAGATAAGGGAACTTAATAAGGAGTGGCCTTTTGATGAGAGCGAATTAAAGATTACATTAGGAATAATAGAATTTCCTAGTGGTGAAAGTTACTCTGAAAAGAAGGTAAAAGAGATAAAATCCCTTTTGATTTTACGACATACCCCATTAGAAAACAAAACATCTTTATTATACCATAGAGGGAAATTTAATTTAAAAATTATAAATAAGGGAAGAAGAGGCTTAATTGTTAAAAAGCTTTCTACAAAAGATCTAATATGGACGTAATTAGAATCACCTTTGAATAAAATTGAAGGTTTCTAAAGTGCTGAAGCTTATCAATTTTTAATGTATTAAATTATTTTGAGTAACATACATCAGATGCTTGAAAAAAACAAATTTTATTATGATATGAAATCCTGTATGGAAAGTGTAGTTCATTTCTATTATTTAATAAAAATATTAAGAATTATAGGGATAATGCATAAAGAGTAGAGGAAACAATAAACACGGAGGTTTAAAGAATGGGGCAAGTAAGCAGGTTTCAAGAAAAACAACAGAATCGTCGTCAAAAGGTGATTTTTAATATTGCATTTACTTTGATTTTAGTGACAGTTGGTATAGTGACATACCAGTTGTTTACCCCTTCTGATGCATCAAAGAAAGCAATTGCTCAAGAAAAGAAAGCAACAAAGATAGAAGAGAAGAAAAATGAAGATAAAGAAACAGCACAGATAGAAGAGAAGAAAAATGAAGATAAAGAAACAGTACAGATAGAAGAGAAGAAAAATGAAGATAAAGAAACAGCACAGATAGAAGAGAAGAAAAATGAAGATAAAGAAACAGTACAGATAGAAGAGAAGAAAAATGAAGATAAAGAAGCAGCACAGATAGAAGAGAAGAAAAGTGGAGATAAAGAAGCAGCACAGTTAGAAGGGAAACTAAAAGCAGAAAAAACGGCATCTAATGAAAAAAGTTCTCAAACTAATTCTTCTTGAAAGCCAATTGGAACAGAGCAAGGAGCAAAACCTGAAATGAAATTTAAAGAAGGAACAGTAGATTGGAGTGAGATGAAAAAAGCAATTTCTTATGCAGTTGATGTTCCAGAGAGTCAATTGATTTTCGATTTTATTGGGAATAATGGTAATAATAAAGCCTACGGTAATGTACGAGATAAGCAAAGTAATAAAAAATATAAGGTTAATATTGATTGGGTAGAGAATCAGGGGTGGAAACCAGAATCTGTTCAGGTGGTAAAATAAATAATAGAAATGTAATTATGTGTTTAAAAGTTTATTTTTGTAAAAACTCAAAAAAGAGTCCGTATCAATCAGGACTCTTTTTGTTATTTATTTATAAAATTTCTGTTGTTTTTTTCGCCGAGATACGTGCAAAATTAGGTTATAGCAATACAATTTTTACCAAACTTTGTTTTTCGTTGATATTTGTAACATAAACGCCCGTTTTTGTTACGTTTTATATTTGAAAATATGAAATATCCTAGCGGTTTAACTAGCTGTAACAAAATACTGTTTCAAAAATAATCTGTAACATTATTAGAAAAAGACGGTAGACATACGTTAAGACAAATATGTGAAGTGACAATAAATTCGTACTAAATATATTTATATACATTTCCTATACTATTTTTGAGAGCCATTAGATATTTTAGTTCCCTTATTGATATTGCGTTTTTATTTCCACACTCCTTTGATTTTGATACTATATCCCGTTTTCAGTAGTATCGATACTACTGAAAACGGGATATCTAATAAATATTGTTTAATCTAAAAGCCCTGTTCTATCGCACAGTTATCAAAATATAAATTGTTATATGCACCTTCCATAAATACTTCATCACAAGAGTCACATAAATATCGCTTTTCGTATCTAATTTCATATTTTTCTACGTTATTTCCTCCTTAATGTGTAAAAGTGTAAACGTGAACATTTAAACTTTTACACAAGTTCACAAAAATTACACAGCGATAAATTTATATATTGTAATATAATTAAATGTACTTCATTATTTACAAACAGGAGGGATTTCATTGGAATATTTTGATGATGAGTTATGCCAAATTGATATGGATCAAAAAGAAGCAATATTAGTTGTAAGAGCTTATAAAAGGTATTTAGCAAAAACAGATGAAGATAGAGAATATGGAACAGAAGTGATTGAACGTATTAGCAATAGTGATACTACTCGTGAGGATGCTGATTTTATTATAAGATGCATGGAAGTTATTGATGATATTATCGATAAAGTCGTCGAGGAGAAAGTAACAAATAAAAGCTAACCTACTACTATATGATAACCCTCCCCAAAAAACATCTAGCGTATAGACTACGGATTGTCTCTACATGAGCTTGTTGCTTTACGAATGAAACAACAATATATTTTATCTATCTTGCGTATAATGGATATTTTGTTTTTGAAAAGAATAAAAGTGCATAAAACCATTATTTAAATGGAGAAGCCCTAAGATTACGGGCTAGGGCTTTTCGGGTAGGTATTTCTCACACGACATTATAAAAAAGAACTTACTGAAGATAACACATGAATGTTTCATAAATATGTATCAAAAAAGTTATTTAAATTGTTGCAGCCCCTTAGAGGGCGCTCTAAGGGGCTAAGAATCGAGAATTTTTAAACTCTTGTTAATTATTACATGATTACTCTCTAAGGAGTATATAAGGAATTTTAGCACTTAACTAATAATTTTACAACTATATATTTTAATGTATGAATTAATAGGCTATTTATATAAAAAAAGGGCTCTTACTACTACGTAAGAGCCCCATGAACAAAGAAAAAGTCGTATATGACACTATATAAGAATCACAATAACATTTTAACATCTTGATATGTAGTCGTCTATACGTGATTGGCGTAGTAGGCCTAATAAAATGTCATTTGATTTGAAAGGGGAATGGGAAAATGATTGAACAGGTTGAGATCGAAGGGCAGTTATCAATATTTGATATAGATGAAACAAAAATCAAGCTGTATGAAGTCTTAAAAGCAAATGCTCGCCATTGCAAGATTAGGAGTTATTACCTACACAACGATTACATACGTGAAGTTAAGTAGTTCTTTATTAGAATTATAGATGACATAATTATTGATATGTGTTTGAGTCAGTTTCCTGAAGTATTTGCTGTGTACGAGGGATTCCCTGAAGCGCAGATCAAGAAGGTATACAGAGTGAGATTGCAATAATGCTATTTTATAAAAAAAGAGAAGCTCTTAATCAGGTCGCTCCTCTTAATGCCAATATACAATAACTATTCCATTATAATGTATGGGCGTAAAATATTTAATAATTATCTTTGTGGTAAAAATTTCATTTTTTCTTAGAACCTTTAAATCATGAAAAAAGGTTCTACTGTTTCCAACAGAACCTTTTCTAAAATGGCAAAGAGTAATCCTTACCTTACTCTTTATTCCCAGGAATTCATGTTTTATAAATCAGATTATGATAGTCGATATTCTCCATATTGACCAGAAAAGGACCAAGAATTCTAGTAAAATTCCAAGTGTTCTTTTCCTAGTTTTTTGAAATTCTTTTATTAAATAGCCAACAGCACTAATTGCTAGAAGAATGAAAAGAATAAGTTCTAGTGTAACTGGCATTTGATCTACTCCTAATCCGTTAATTAATTTATTATATAACGATTATAAGATATTTTTGTGGTTAATGGTGAAAAATTAAACAAAACTATCTCTATATGTAAAAAGGCCCTGTTGTCTCCAACAGGACCTCTTCTAAAATGGCAAAGAGTAACTCTTACCTTACTCTTTGTTCATATACTACAAGATTGTTAACAAAAATCCAAGGCCCTTTATATTGAGAAATAAAGAAAAATTATTATAAAGGATTTTATCTTTTTTCATAAATGAAAGAGCAGCTAAAAAACTAACTGCTCGGCTGGTTCTCCAGAGGGGAAAGGAGAAAGGTTAGGGACTTTATTAAATGTGTTATATTATTGACAAAATATTAAATTTTATTCTAGTAAACCTTAAAAGAGCACCTTTAAAAAGTACTCTTTAAGGGAAAAGTGAGATGTTAAAAAATAAATTAGGGTTTTTTGCTTTGAGATAATATATGACCATTTCATCATAATGTGACGATGGATCAAAAAAGAACAGCTAGCAAATGCTAACTGCTCAGTTCTCCAAGGGGGAACAAGGAGAAAATCTAATGTCATATACAGTATTGACGGAATATTGAGTTTCATTCAAGAGGTGTGTACTAATTATACAGGTTACATAAGAAGTCCTATTAGCATCCAGGCTGTCCCGACCAGAATTAAAGTTTCGAATGTAATCCAAAACTTTCTTTTTTCTGGTTTTGGAAATACTTTGATTACAGTAAATATGGCACTTATTCCTACAAGAGAGAAAAGAGCAATTCGGATTGTTTCCGTCATTTGCATCACCACCTAATATTTGGATAGTTTGATTATATATTAATCACCATTTTATTTCTCTCTATTAGATGGGTTAACAATGAGTAAGTCAACAAAACATATTTTTTGAATTATTTAATACAAATATATATAATTATATCGATGTTTACATATTAACTAGTTAAAAATGGGGAAAGAAAAATGAAAATTAAATTTGATGTGGTTAAAGATGAAAATTTTGATTTTACTTTATTAGAAGCAAAATTACTGAAAACTTTTAAAGAAGTGGATAATGTAGCAATAGTCGAAAAGGTTGAAGATAAAATTTTTGAAAAAGACGATGTGAAAACCCATTTAGAGGAGATTACTATTAATGTTACAGGAAAGAATATCGGATATAGATCAGTTTCAGCTAGTATATTTATTGTTCTAGAAAGTCTATCAATGAAGTTATTTAATATTAATATTAGTATACATTAAGCATCCAAAACGGAGGTCTTTTTCTTTGCTATGTAGAAATCACACATTAAACATATATTTATACACTTTGTTCCTATGCGTTAAGGAATAGTAATAATAGTAATAAAAAGATAATACCGATGAAACCGTATAAAAACAAAAAGAATCCTAAAAAGAGGGGGGGTATGAAAATTGAGCATGATAAACCTTCTTGGGTATATAGAAGTTTTTAATATAGATTTGGTTTATTTGGAAGGAACAACATAAATTCGTATATATTATATGATAATATGAACATATTGGATATTTGAATTAAAGGATATCTATAAAAATAGGTAGAGTCTAGTTATTTGGTTCACATTTTAATTCAAGGGGGAAAAATTCGATACGATGTGAAAAGGATTTGTTGAAGCAATGGAAGGCGGATTTGCAAGCTATTTAAGAAGAGAAAAGGCTGAAGAAGAAGACTAAGAATACTTATCGTATAGTCAAATTAATGAATTTAATAGAATTAATAGATTAGCCTATTTAAACAAATGAACCCAACGAAAGAGAAAAGTTCTTTTTGTCTGTCTAAAAGTCAGCCAATATATAAATGATAAATTTTAGATAGTATCAGAGGGACAATTAATGGGATTGGTGGGATATGCACGAGCTGTTATAAGAGAGCAAGATCTAGGATTGTAATTTGAAACGGTAGAAACATATGGTAGTACAAAAATATTCACTGAAAGGTAGAAAGGAGTGGATTAAGAGAACATAAAGTTGTTGAAATCTTTGTATGAATTTATTAATATGGAACTATATTTATTGTTTATTTGATTCCGTTTATTCCCACACCTTATGCGTTGTGGTTGAGTTGTAGAAGCAAGTTATGTCTTGTTTTAATTCTGAAAGGGCTTCTTTGAGCCGATTAGTGTATATAAAGCTTATTTAATTAGCTGTGCACATTTTTAATCGACTTGAAGAAGCCCTTTTTGTGTTGTTTTAAAGTCTGTTTGGCTGGTAAAATCCATTATTACATTAGGCACAAATTATTATTTAGGGAGATATAAAATGAATACTAGTTTTGAGGTATCTATACTTTGATACAACAATCAAATTAGATAAAAAGAAAATCAAAAAATATTGGTCTACAAATCACGAGATATTTGCTAGAGCATTTGAAGTATAGATAGCATCCGATTTGCTAGAACAAGAACATAAAAACAATTATTTAGTTTGTGATATATATTCTTTTGTATATCTGTTAGTAGAACGAAGAAAGCATCTAAATAGAAGTATAAGGAGTTTAATGGAGGTAGTTGTTCTATACATAATAAACAATATATAAGGAGTGGGGGATTATGCATTATAACATTCAAAAAGGACAGTTCCGTTTAACAAGTGCTTATCCAAGAGGTAGCTGGTGGGAGTTTTATCGTGTTCCGTGTCCAATTTGTCATGATACAGGAAATTGCATGCTGCATGTTTCGCAAGAGAAAGTAGCGTGTACACGTGTAGAAAGTAAATGGATCTATGGAAAAAACACGGGCAATCCAAGCTACATTCACTACATAAATGGAAAAGATAAGTATCAATTGCCTGAGGTGAATGAAGTTCAGATCCATGATAAGAAAAGCAATGAGGAATTAAATGTGTTTAATCGTAAGTTAATGGATTTCATACCATTGCAAAAGCATCATCATGCACATTTAATAAGAGATAGAAAAATGAGCGAGGAACAAATACAAGTACGTCAATATCGCTCTTTCTTAAAACAACAAATTGAGTTAGAAGAGGATAATACATATACGACAGTTTGGGAAAAGCTATTTAAACAGATTGGGAATAAACATTGCTGGCAGGGAATTCCGGGTTTTTATGAGATGAATAAAGGTCGACTTTCTCTTCGTTTGATGTCAGGATCTCCTGGTATATTGATTCCTTTTCGAAACCAATACAATCAAATTGTTGGGTGGCAGGTTCGTGTGGATGAAGTGAAAAACTCCGTTTATGTGAAAACGGCACCTACTGGAGTTCAAGCGGAATTAATCGAACAGCCTAATGTTGTAAAGATAACTAAAAATGATGATTGTATCTTTGAAGGTGAACTAGAAGTGAGCAAAAAGGTAGAAATTCCATCTCAAGAGGAACGAATTGTTGTAAAGATTCATAAAGGGCAAAAATATTTATGGATCTCATCAGCAAACAAAAATCAAGGAACTGGTGCAGGAGGTAGTGAAAATCCACTGCCTGTGCACGTAGCGGTACCAAGTTCTCATTTGAAACATTGGAATTCTGGTACACTTCATCAAACTAAATCAGTGATGATAACAGAGGGAGCTATAAAAGCAGATCTGATTGCTGATTTGATTCCAGAGAGATTTAATAAAGTGGAACTTTCTGAAGTAGGAACAACTGTTCTTGCAATTCCTGGTGTAAATGCTTGGCGAATTGTTATGCCTGTATTAAAGGATATGATGGTAGAAAATGTTTATTTAGCGTTTGATGCCGATTTAGTAGAGAATGTAAAAGTACGAAAAGCTCTTATAGACTTTGCGACAAAGCTAAAGAAAGAGGGTTATAACGTAATTATTGCTGCATGGAACCCAGCACAAGGGAAAGGTCTCGATGATGCAATGCAAGCTTCTTTCAAGCCTGTTTTCCGCACAATATAATAAATCGTATCATTTTAGCTAGGGGATTATATATAAAAGAAAGGTGTGTATTAAGGATATGGATATTATGCAACAATTAATGGACGTAGAAAAAACTAGGGAACAAGAAAGAATGGAACTCATTCAGCGATTTTATAATGAGGGGGGTTCTATCATGAAAATTGCAAATGCGACAAATATGTGTGAAGAGGTTATTTTATATATCAAGTAACTAGAAGCCATACTTGGTGATGTGAATAGAGGAGAAAAAGATAGAATTGTAATTCTATCTTTTTTTCTGTGCTTAAATACAATTTTAAAACGAGAAAGGTAGAGGAAGAACATGAGTGTCTATGTAAAAAAGAATCTAGTAAATTTACGAGTTGATTATGCTTTTAAGCGTTTGTTTGGAGTAGAAGGAAATGAAGATATATTAATTGGGTTTCTTAACGCAGTACTACAATCATCTATTGATGAAGAAATTAAATCTTTGCACTTAGATGATCCGCACCTTCCAAGAGAGCAGAAGGATGATAAATTGTCTATTTTAGATTTGCGAGCTACGTTAAATAGTGGTATAAAAATTAATATAGAGATTCAAGTTCGAGACAAAAAAGATATGATAGAGCGCTCTTTGTTCTATTGGTCAGGCATGTATTATTCCCAAATGACTCAAGGGATGCAGTACACGGAATTAAGACCAACCATTTGTATTAATATAGTAGATTTCATTCTGTTTCCAGAAGAGCAAGAGTTTCATAATGTTAATACAGTGATGAACAAGAAATCGAAGCGCATTATTACTGAAAATATGCAGTTGCATTTTCTTGAAATTCCAAAAGTAATTCAAGAATGGCAAGGAGAACGAATGAATCCATGGGAAGATTCTTTAGCGCGTTGGTTATTATTATTTCCTGCGCATGAGGATGAGAGATTAACAACAATCCTGGAGGCGATAGCAATGGAAAAAGATCCAGTTTTGAAAAAAGCAATAGAGGATTGGGAGCGTTTAAGTAGCGATAAGGACTTTTTACGGTTATATGAGGCTAGAGAAAAAGCAATAAAAGATAGAGTATCAGAAATAGAAACGGCAAAAGAAAAAGGTGCAAAAGAAGCCATAATACAACTAATTCAAAATATGATTAAAGTAGGGTTACCTATAGAGAAAGTTGCAGAAGCTGCTGAATTAAGTGTAGAAGAGGTTAATAAGATATTACAAAATATATAGTAGAGAATAGTTGTGAAAATAGGTAATTGTTATTACAAACAATTACCTATTTTTTTATTCTTTTTAATTGTTGCCCATTTTGTGATTTTAATTATATTTTTTCATGCTTTAGCATTCCTTCTAACTTATAACACAATTAAAATATCAGGAAATAATGATGTAAATTAAGGTGAATTTAAACAAAATCCTTATTTAAATGAAGAAGCCCTAGGATTAGGGGTCTAGGGCTCCAAGTCATGGTATATCTCACACGACATTATAAAAAGAAAAGAACGTACTGAAGATAACACATGAATGTTTCATAAATGTATCAAAAAAGTGAACAAAAAGTGATTTTATAAATCAAAGTACTCAGCATACTTAACTAACGGCTTGTTGAAAAAAAGAAGCCCTGCAGAAAATGTTACAGAGCTTCATAAGACTGAGTTATGTCGTACTCACAGGTGATTTTAACATGGTTTTAGCAGGAAATAAATTGGTAAATATGACCAAGTAGTTTGAAGCTATTATTTAAAACAAAAATGCTTTCTGGTAAGCATAAGTAAAAAAGAGCACTAAATAAAGTGCTCTCGTGACGAGATTCCTTTTGTAACGACTATTTTATATAGAAAGGAACGTAGAATATTATATGGTTGCCCAGTTAAATAAGTGCCTTTTACAAATAAAAGAGCAGTTAGCAAAAGCTAACTGCTCCAATCATGGAATATGGTTAAGAAATGGGTTGTCTACATTATTGACGGAATATTGAGTTTTATTCGACGGAACTTATGCTCTACAAATTAGATTATAATATTTGCAATTACCCATATCGCCCAGAAAAGAACTAAGAATTCTATTGAAATCCAAAGTGCTTTTTTCTCAGGTTTTTTAAACTCTTTTATTAAAGAGAAAACAGCACTAATTGCTATAAAGATGAAAAGAGCAAGTCTTATTGTATCAGGCATTTTAACCACTCCTAATTTAAATTAAATTCATTATATATCGATTTTAAAATTTTTAGATAGTTATTGGTGAAAATTAAGCAAAATTTAAACAAAATTAACCTTTTGAGAGAAAGTGAGGAATAACAATGGGACTAGGAAAGCGTGGAAATGAAGTAGACCAACAGCAAGGTGAGATTAGTCTGTTTTCTGAAATCAGGAATATAGGACATGTTAGTAATATCAGAGTCAAACAGATTGATAGGGCCATACAATACGTTTTAGATAATGACGAGGCAGTGGTTAATAAGATTTTACCACATAAATATGGAAGAATAATCTTAAAAACAGGTAATTGTTTTATACATGCAATTGCCTGTTTTTTAATTTTCTCCCAATGTAATAAATAATTCGAATAGGATATTAGTGGATATATCTTATTTAGAATTTATTGTGTTTCAAAACTTCTAAATAAGATAAAAGGAATATATTGCACGTTTTAATTTGTTGAATTAACATATAAAGATATGGTTGTATGGATAATTTCTTTAAGAAGTCTAAAACGTTAGTTTAGATGAAGGATTTAAATGTACTCAAGTATTATATTGAGGGTAAAAAATCATATAAACTTAATTTGAATGAAGGAGATAATTTATGAAACTTAAACAGAAGGTATTAGCAGGCGGTATTATGTTGGCGACAGCATTAACGCCAATGATAGATGCGCAGGCAGAAGGTAAAAGGTTTAATGATGTTCCACAAGGCCATTGGTCTTTTAATGCTATTACAGATTTAGCAAATAAAAATATTATTGCAGGTTATGGAAATGGTATGTTTGGTTTTGGTGATAATATAACTCGTGGTCAAGTAGCTAGAATGATTTATGCTTACTTGAAGCCTGCAGATGAACCTAATATTAAAAATCCATTTACTGATGTCAAAGGGCATATGTTTGAAAAAGAAATCTTATCTCTTACTAAAGTTGGTATTATGAGTGGCTATGGTGATGGGAAATTTGGACCTGACAATATCTTAACACGTGAGCAGTTAGCTGCTGTGTTAACAAAAGCCTTTAATTTAAAAGCAACAGCAACTACCACTTTTAAAGATGTGGAAAAAAACTATTGGGCTACGAATGCTATCAGTGCATTACAAGAAAATAAAATTGCTGCTGGTTCAGGGAACAATATGTTTGAGCCAAAAATGGTTGTAACACGTGAGCAATATGCGCAATTTTTATACAATGCAATTAATATGAAAGAGAAACCAACAACAGAACCAGATAAACCAGAAAATGATAAAAACGATGGTACGACAACAAATCCTGTAGATCTACTGCCCCCTACTCTAAAGAAGATAGAGATAGAAAAACAAACATATAAAGCAGGAGAGACGGTACAAATAAGTATAGAGGCGGAAGATGATGTATCAGGTGTTCGTTATGCTTATGTAGCAATAAAGGGAGCTACAGGAGAAGAGAAAGAAGTAGCGGCCACTTATAATGAAAAAAGTAATAAGTGGATTGCTGATATTCCATTAAGTTCATATGCTAATCCTGGGGAATATATGGTGAAAACAGTTATATTATATGACAATGCTAATCATGCTAAAGTATACTGGGGTGGACAAGATTTTAATATTCATTTTAATGTTGAAAATGATACAGTAGCAGATCAATTCCCCCCTACTTTAAAGAAGATAGAGATAGAAAAACAAACATATAAAGCAGGAGAGACGGTACAAGTAAGTATAGAGGCAGAAGATGATGTATCAGGTGTTCGTTATGCTTATGTAGCAATAAAAGGAGCTACAGGAGAAGAGAAAGAAGTAGCGGCCACTTATAATGAAAAAAGTAATAAGTGGATTGCTGATATTCCATTAAGTTCGTATGCTAATCCTGGGGAATATATGGTGAAAACAGTTATATTATATGACAATGCTAATCATGCTAAAGTATACTGGGGTGAACAAGACTTTAACGTTTTCTTCAATGTTATAAAAAGTTAATACGATTTAACAATTTTAATAATATGTTATAGAGCTTTTCTTTGATATAAGTATAAGTAACCAATCAGGTAAAGGGCTATTCATTATTTAATGAGGAGCTGTAATCTGATGGTTACTTTTTTCTATTTCTGAAAAATTAGAGATAAGTAGGTAAGAGAAGAAAAAGAGAGGAAGTTGTTTCATTAGACTTATTGTTTTAGGGGAATGAAATTTCTATGTTTATTAAGTAGGAATTTCCTGAAAAACAGTTAGTAATTATGTGATTTTTATATAGTTATTTAGGGGATTATTTTATAGGTATAAAAAGGTGTTAGAAGTTTATTGTTATTATAAAAAATTATATTATATATGTGTTTATAAGTTAAAGGATAAAAGTACGAAATCAATAAAATAGAAACATAGCGCTCATTGAAAGAAGAAATGAATGTTTTGGGTTTTAAGGGCAGTGATATTTTTCAAATTCAAATGATATGGTACGATCCAAATAAAGATAATAAGAAGCAATAAAAAGTAAAATAGAAAATGAATTGTCTATTTTACTTTTTATTTTTTAGGCGTAAATAGGGACTTGTATTTTTAAAAACGTATTGCTATAATATAAAAGTAATAGGATTTTATAATAAAATAAAAAATTAATCAGTTCGCATATAAGAGAAGACCTCAATATGCGCCATGTCCTTAGGGGATGTGTGCGTGTATTGAGGTCTTTTTGCGTTTTGCGAGCAAAAACACCTGGAGGTGCAGGAATTATGTTGAATTGGTTGTCTGCAAAACTTATGACAACATCAGTAGGAGATTTTTTACTGGCAAAAGGTAGTTTTACGAAGGGCCTTGGTGGTAATGGCGGTAAAGGCGATGCTGCAACTGTCCAAAATAGTATGAATACCCTTGTAAAAACATTAATCGGTTTTGGTAGTATTTGGGTAGTTGCTTGTGTTGTATTCGCAGCTATTAAACTTTCTGGTGCGCAAGGGAAGAACCCTGAAAACCGTACACAAGCTATGATTGGTTTAGCTTGTGCGGCAATTGGAGGCTTTGTCATGATCAAAGCGTACGACATCGCTGCTTGGGTTGCAACAATCTAACATAAGAGTTTGTACAAGCTCTCCTCCATTTGGGGAGAGCTTCTCTTATACAAGGGAGGAAACAATATGAGAAAAGTAACTGTTCCTGTTGACATGACTTCGGAACAAAAAACGCTGTTAGGAGTATTAAGTAAACGCCAATTGATTTATCTATTAGGTGGCGGGGCGGCTCTTTATTTATATGTACCATTTTTATGGCGGCTATTTGTACCTATTGATGCGGTAGTAGCGTTTTTTATTTGCTTAATTTTAGCACTACCAATGGTAGTAGGTGTAATAGCGTTTGCTTTTATTTATAAAGAAAAACAACACATGTATCTAGATAGATTTTTACTTATCAAAATGCGTAGCCGTTCCGAAAAAGGGAAATGGAGAAAAGGGTACGAGCCAACTACATGGGCAAAGGAGAATTTATAGATGTTGGAAATGATATATTTTGCGGCGATAGCCATTGTAGGATTTTTCTTTTATCGAAAAATGAACGGAAAACCGCTGTTTGGGTCTAAGAAAAAGGGGAAAAAGCAAGGCGGAGTAGAGAAACACACTGCTGAAAAAAGTGGAAAGAAAAATAAAAAGAATATGCCTGCTGAATCAGAAGTTGATGAGGATAATGTTGATTTCTTTAACGCTTTTGTAGAAGAAATTAAGGAAATTGATAATCATATGATTCGTTATCATGATGACACATTTGTCTTGATTGCGGAAGCGCATCCAGTTAATTATTACTTGCTCTCCAATATGGAACAAGAAGCGATTGATATCAAAATTGAATCATGGTTAACCACATTAGAGTTTAATACAAAAGTATATATTCAAAGTAAGTTTGTAGATTTAACAGATCCTGTACGAAAAATGACAGAAACGATGAAAGGTGCGAAGGACCTTACACCAGAGACAGTACTATATGGTCAAGAGGTTATCGATAACTTAGAGTACTGGCAACGTTCGCAACCTCGATATGAGCAAAAGCGTTATTTAATTTATCCATACAAGGTTGATATTAGTACGATTACTGCTGATACAGAGGACGAGTTAGAAGAAAAGATTGTAGATAAGGCATTTAACGAATTATATCGTCGTTATAATGCTTCTCGAAATCTACTATCAAAAGCAAAAATTAATGTAGAAATGTTAACGAAAGATAAATTAATAGAGCTTTTATACGTAGCGTTTAATCGTCGTAAAGCTGTAAAAGCGCGTTTCCAGGACTTAATTGAAAACGAGAATTTCTCCCTATATTCAACCAGTGAGACAAATGAGAGAAAACTAGAGTTACTGAAAAAAGTGCTAGCGGAAGAAAAGACAGAAAAATCAAATAACGGGGTGGCGTAATTATGAAGTTATTCGGAAAAAAGAAAAAAATAGAAGAAAAAGATGAATTGGAACTAGAGGAGGAAGAGTTGGAAGAAGAAGAAATACCGACACAATTAGACAATCAAACTACAGTATTTGATGTCATTGCTCCAGAAGGAATGAAAATTGACGCAGAAGATTATGGAGTAATTAAACAATCCTTAGGAAGTAATACGTTCTTTCGCCCGTTTTATATTCCACGTGATGGGTATCCACGTATGATGCAAACCAATTGGCTGAACATGTTAACTTCAGCTGGGGAAGTAGATGTCATGATTGATATTCATAAAGAACCAAAAGCCAAAGCAATGCGATCATTAGATATGCAGCTTACGATGTTACGTTCGAATCTTTCTTTCCAACGTACACGTGGAAACATTGACCAAGAGAAAGATTTAGATGCAAAGATTCAAGACACAAACAATTTAATGGATGAAATCCAGTTTAATGAAAATGACTCCTATATGGTGAGTACAATGGGTGTTGCGTATGCCGAATCAAAGAAAGAATTGGACGTTTTATGTGAGTATATTGAAGATGAAATGCAAGCATCTCACTTTAAGATAGCAAGTACGTGGAATCGTGTGAAGAGTGGTTTAAAAGCTGTTATGCCGCTAGGGGCACCAAATACTCTGCAAGATACCTATCGAAATATCGATAGACGTGCGTTGTGTACATTTGCACCTTTTGTGTCAGGTTCCGGCAGGTTTAACGGAGGTATACCGATAGGAAAGAACAAAATTACTGGGCAAGTAGAATTTTTAAATTCTTTCGGGAATGCAGATTATCGTCCACCAAATTATAACATTGGTGTGACGGGAATCTCAGGTTCCGGGAAAAGTTTACTTTTAAAAATGAAGCTCGCTCGTGAAACATCACTTGCAGATACGCATGCAATGATTATCGATCCAGAGGGAGAATTCGTAAAAATTACAAAACGTCTAGGTGGTATTAATTTAAATATTTCACCAGAAAGTAATATCATTATTAACCCTTGTGCAATCGCAGTGACAGAACTTCAGATTACAGATAAAGACGAAGAACTAGAAGCGCTTGAACAATACGATAAGAAGGAACTCGTAGAGCGTGATGGCGTAAAATACGTAAGGTTTGTGCCGATTTTAGAGAAAATCAATGAAATACTAGGATTCTTTGACATTATTATTCGTGGGCAAGACTTTGATCAACCGGGATTAAATGTCTTCCAGCGTACGATGCTAGAAGACGCAATTCGTGAAGTGTTTGATAAACATGGTATTACCTCACATCCAACCTCCTTATATACAGATGAAGTGAAAAAGGTAGATGGACAATTAATTCAGTCTCAGGTGAGAAAGCCAGAGCCAGAGTTAAAAGAAATCTATGATGTCATAGTAGAACATCATGGGGACGATGTGAAAGTAGAAGAGTTAATTGCCGCGATTCGTCCATTTTTACGTGATGGTTCAAAACCATTATTTGATGGACAAAGTCATTTTGGTCGTGGTGTGGAAACACAGTTAAATGAATCACGCGTTGTTAATTTTAATATTAGTCATTTAGAAGAAGGCTTCTTAAAGCCAATCGCTTTCCACGTTATTTTGAACTATATTTGGGAGCATTGGATTAAGGGTCCAGAACATGCTATCAAACGAAAAGTACTGTATGTGGATGAGATGTGGCAGTTTATCGATTATGAACAAACGGTTAACTTCTTAGAAAAAGTAGCACGTCGTTCACGTAAAAGAAATGCAGGTATGTGTTGGGCCAGTCAGGACTTTGTTCGTATTTTAGAAAATGTGAAAGCGCGTGGTATCTTGCAATCTACTTTCTCTTATTTCTTCTTAGAACAAAATAAGATTGATAAGAAAAAAATCCAAGAGAATTTTAACTTAACTGCCGGGGAGCTTGATATTATTCTTAACAACCCAGGAAAAGGGGAAGGAATCTTCCGTGTAGGGGATAGTTCGGTTTGGATTCAAACAGATCCATCAGACAAAGAAATGATGTTCATTGAATCGAATGAAGCGGTACTACAAGAACTTTTAAATAACATGAAGAAAGTACAAGGGTACGCAGGATAATAGCGTACCTTTGAAAAAGAAGGTGAAATTATGCTTGAGAAAATAGTAGAGTGGGTCGGAGGCCTTATTATTCATATGGTGAAGGCTTTTCTTAGCCCGGTGTATGCAACTTTGGATCCACTGCCGGTTTTAGTGTTTGGAGGGAAGGGAACAGAAGGAAAAGGGACAAACCTAGATTTCCTATTTTCGGGTGATTCTCTAACCAAAGTATTAGACACAGGTATGCCTGTTATGTTTAAGCTTGTTGCTTTTTGTGTCCTTGTCAGTGTAGTTATTACGGCAGCAAAATACTCAGCAACGGCCATTAATCCAAATAATAGAACTGCATTAATAGAGTATGCAAAGGATTTAATGATCATTTCAATTTGCCTTTGGCATCTCGATTACTTTTATACACTCATATTTGAAATCAATTCATGGGTAATAATAGAGTTCAGGGATGCTATCAATGGAGTAAGTGGGGGGAATTTTGACCCAGATAAGGGTACTAAATTTCTACAACCGGGATTTGGTGGAGCTGGACTTACCATTACTGAGCTGGGTTTGAAAGGTCATGAAAATGACTATATGTTTATTATATTTGGTTTGTTTATAGAAGCTGGTCTTATTGTTTGGGCTAACTTTTACTATTTAATGCGAGCTGTGTCACTATATGTTTTAATGTTAATTGGTCCTTTAATGGTAGGTATGTGGCTATTTCCACAAAAGAAACAACAGACATTATATTGGATACGAGAATTTATAGGTGCAGTGTTCATACAAGCAATTCATGCGATTACCTTATGGCTCATTATTTCTCTTATTGGGGCAGCAAATAGCCCGTTAATCAAATTAATTTTACTTGCTATGTTTATCCCAGTTGGTGAAATTGTGAAAAGCTTTATCGGTCTTAGCACCAATGCATCAGGTGGTATTCATAGAGCAGGTACTATGATGGGTATGGGTGCTTTAGCAAGTGTGGCTGGACTGGTTAAAGGTGTTCGAGATGACTACCGAAATTCAAAAGTAAAACCGGATGATAAAGGGGATAAAGAAAAGACAAAAGAAGATTCTGATAACCCGAAAGATGCATTAGGAGCGAACTTAGGGACAGATGTTGGTACAACATCTCGTGCAGCTCGTATGTTAAAAGCTGGTCAAATTGGAAGTTCAATTGGTAAAGCAGCGACAGGAATTGCGGGTATGGCAGCGGGATCTGGTTTGGGGCCGGGAGCGATGGTAGTAGGCTCGCAAGTTGGAAGTGCATTAGGTGGTGCTCCTGGTGCAGTGGCTGGTAGAAGTGTTGCTGCTGTCGGCGAAGGGGCTGTAGCCTTAGGAAAACATATTGGTTCGAGTGTAAAGAAGGGTGCGGACACGTATTCAAATCTAAATGGCGAATCGTATCCGGAACTAACCGATGAAGATATCGCACAGGATTTAGCTACAAAAGATTTTGAAAATTGGAAAGCGGATAATCCTGATTCTGCAGTTACAAGTCGCTTAAAACAAGCATTCCCTAATGCTTCCGATGCAGAGATTGCTAAAAAAGTAGCGAAAACAAATAGTGATCAAATGTCTCGTTTCACAAATCAGCGGAAACAAGATTTACAAAATATGAAGAAAACCGCTACACCATATGGAAATGCTAGAGATTTAGTTAACGCTGCAACGAATGCATTCCAAAAGGGCTATGAGGCAGACCATAAAGATACGTTTATGAGTCAGTTACCAGAAAATATGTCAGCGGAAGAGAAAGAGAAACATTGGAACGACCATCTGAACGCAAAAGTACAAGGATTTAGAAACCACGCAGAACAGGCGGCCATAAAAGCAGGAGCCATGTCAGTTGATGCGAAGGATAAGCAAGGAAATAATCTGTTTGATAAGTCCTATGTGAATAAAGATGCGTTTGCTTCTCGACTTGCATTAGGAAAAATCGGAAAAGCAGTTGAAGGAGTAAAAGGAGAAACGTTAGAAAGTGGCTATCAAAATATGGGACAAGTTGGTGCTCTTGTCGGTGCTTCTGCTGCTGCATTCAAGAAAGCGTATAGTGCAGACCATAAGGCTGGATTCATGAAACAATTCCCTGCAGATATGCCGCAACAAGAAAAAGAATCAGCATGGAATAAACATTTAGATCAAAAAGTACAAGGATTTAAAAATCATGCACAACAAGCGGCAGAATCGGCTGGTATTGTACAGCAAAAAGACGGTATAAACTATGCGAATAAAGAAGCTTTCGCTTCTCATTTATCACAACAGTTACAAAAAAATCCTGGCTTAAATGCAATGGGTATATCCAGTGCAGCAGGCATCCAGAAGGCAGTCAACGGTGTGAAAACGCACGGTTTGACAAGTGGAGCAGGAAGCCAGAAAGCGAAACAAGTAAGTAATGTTGGGAACCTGGTACAAGCCTCTACAGAATCCTTTAAACAAGGCTATGCAGCTGAGAACAAGGTAAACTTTATGAAAAACTTGTCTCCAACTATGTATCCAAAGCAAAAATTAGAAGCGTGGCAGGCACACTTAAATGAAAAAGGAAATGAATTTAAAACAGTCGCAGAGCAAGCGGCAGTACAAGCGGGGGCGATGCCCGTACAGGCAAAAGATACAAGTGGTAAGAGTCTACATAATCAATCGTATATTAATAAAGATGCCTTTGCTTCGCAATTAACGAAAGGTTTACAAAATCATGCAAGTCTTGGAACGGTGAGCCAACAAGTAGGTTCTGGAATTACTAGTGCGATTCAAGGTGTTCGTTCACATGGCGTTGCGACAGGTGGTGCAATTAATAAAGCCGTATATGCAGCGACACAAACGCAAGCGAGTATTGCACGTGCAGGAAATCTTTCCGTTGCAGAAATTGAACGCTCTTATGCAGATGCATCAACAAGTGTAGCAAATATTGCACAAAGTGCTGGTAAAATGTCTATCCCAACTTCAGTAGTGGGACGTATGACTCAGCAAAGTAAGATGGTAGGTATAAGTATGATGGAAGGTGCCAAACACCTTGCGCATATACAGGGATTAGAAAACGTATCAAATGCATACTTTAGTGCCGAGAGTGCTGTACAACAATCCGGAGGGAATGCAGTACAAAGAGTGATAAGTGGGACTAATGCTGCTGTTAATACATCATTAGGTGGGAATGCAGCAGAACGCCATTACAATGTAACAAAAGGGTTAAGTTATGCAGCTGGTGTAATTGGTGGTGCAGGTGCTTATCAAGCGACTGCACGTATGGTAAGTAAACATAACCCGTATAACAAAGCTGTTCAAACAGAAGCAAAAGAAATTCAAGAGATTCAGAGAATGGTACCAACAACCACAGACCATACAGGAACGCAATCTGTTGCTAAAGGGGCTGTACGTTTAGTTACGACGAATAACAAATCATGGATTGAAGCAAAAGATTCCAGTGGGATGACACAAGTTGTATCTCGTTATGGTAGTGGAGATAGTAGCATTCGTTCCGGACAAATGGTATACCAAGATTTAAATATTGCAGATGGGCAGTTGACACAGTACCGAAATGGTATGAAAGCTTCACCAGCGTATATCCAAGATTCAAGTGGTGGAAAAATCAGCATTAATCGTTCCATTAGTGTAAATCCAAATCAATTGGTAGGAAATCAAAATCCAAGACCGTTACAACAAAAACCAGTGTTTAATGAACCACCACTTACGGTAAATCACAAAGTAGACAATGGTCACTTCTATATGTCTGATTTAGACCAAGGTGGCTATAAGAATGTACAAATGGTCGTAGAAAGAGATCGTAGTTACATGGTTGCGACAACTATAGACGGTACAGTGTCACGTATTTCGCCATTCGGAAAAGGAGATACGCGCTTACAAGCAAACCAAAGGATTGAAAGAGCTTGTGAAGTGAAAGACAGTAGTATTAAGCCAAGAGAAGAAATCCTAGTAACACATACACAGGACGAAGTTGTTCGTACAGAGACGCACCTGAATTTATCAGAACATGACCCACAAAATCTGATTCCATTTTCGCCAAACCCTCGTTTGGCACAGCGAAGAGGAAGAAATTCTCAAAATGGAAAATATGGTGTGATAAGTCTATGAGTCAAAATCCTAACGATCCAAATGAACACAAAAAAAGTAACCCTTTAAAAGATGTAGCATCCCACTTTATTAAGAAAAAAGGGATGCAAGCGCGCGGAAAGATGGCAAAATTGGCAGGAAAAGCAGGAAAGGCGGCAGCGAAAGCTGCTGCCAAAATGCTAAAAGCAGGTATACTAAAAATTGTGGGTGCTATTGTGGCAGCAATTGGAGTACCTGCTGCTTTAATTATGGGAGTAATTATTGCTGTGTGTGTGATTTTAGTCTCTTTTATACCCTTTACCGATGATGAAGCTAAAACTGAAGAACAAGTCAAAAAATATATGGAAGTCTCAATGGCTCTGAATGTGGATTGGAAAGAAGTTGTCGCTTTTGATATGGCGAGATATGATAATGATTTGACTGGCAAAGATCCGCATGATGCTATATCATATTTCTTGGATATCCAATATGAAGAATATACGGAAAAAGAGGTATGTGAAGCAGGACCTAATGGTCCTTGTGAAAAAAAGAAAAAGGAGATGCAAAAAACAAAATCTGAAAGTTACTCCGGACCAGATGTAAAAAAGATATTAGGAGATACAGATTTCAAGAAAAAAATAGATGAGATTAATGCGAGTGGAAGTAAAAAAGTGACAACATCTTCTCATGGGCTAGAGAAAGCCATGGAACTGGCAAAGTTTAGTAAGAGTCAAAAAGAGCGTGCACGTGAGATATTGGAAGCTGGGTTGTTAGAGGCAACGTATGGACACCTTGCTCCTACTACTGGTGGATTTATTGGTGGTATGTGCGTAGGCTCTGTTAGTCCTGGCGGAGAGCCTGTTAACCTTAATGCAAAAGTTACAGGATACCTCCCTAAAATTAAAGAAATGGCAGAAAAACATGGTGTTGCTGAATATGTTGGTATTTTGGCTGCCCAAATGATGCAGGAATCACAAGGAGAGGGAAATGATCCAATGCAGGCTTCCGAAGGGCATTATGGAGATTTAAGTTCATCTTGTATAGGCATAAAAGGAAATGCACGTATGGGTTGCATTAAAGATCCGAATATTTCTATTGAAGCAGGTGTATTAGAATTTAAAGATGTTTTAGGACAGTCGAATGGAGATATAGCCCTTGCCTTACAGTCTTATAATTGTGCGACACGTTCTTAACTGAAAAGGTTAAGCACTGATACGAAATCAGGAGAACTACTATTTCGAGAAGTCAAATGAAAGGGTAACGCCTGGAAGGGCTTCCTCTGATACTCCGACATGCATGATGCAGTGGATAAGAACTGTAAGTGTGTGAAGCTCGGTAAAGTCGGCTGAGAGCTACCGTAAAGAACGTTAGTACTACGAAAGTTGTCCAGAGGTGGATGATGTAGCCTATAGGTCGGGAGTCTATAAAGCATTCATGGGTAGAATGGATTCATAAAAACCATTGGTAGGCAGAATCTGACGAATCTCCGAATGTACGGGTCTAGAACGCATAACACATAGAAATGTGTGTGCCACGGGCGTGGCGTTGATGTGGGTAAGTAAGAATAGTTGTTATGAAAATCCATATGTCGTTATAGGCGGCATCTAGTCAACAGGCTTAAAGGAGAGCCCTAAAAGTGTCATGAACAGATAGAAGTAGTGGAACGTGGAAAGCCACCAACATGGAGAACTTATCTTTGGTGAAATGTTTAAGGGGAAAATGTTCGTGAGATTAGCGTACATATAACCTTTATTTATGGTGGTAAGAGTGATGGCACAGTACCTATGAAATGATGGAAACATCATGGAGGGATAGCCATTAGTCTGATAGAAGATTGACCAACCATTTTATAAAAGTAAATCAGTCGAATTATAAGGTTCTTGTGAGACTAAAAAAGGTTAACTCTGAAAGGAGCACCGACTTATAAAGAAAACTGTGAAGCTTAGACATGCTGAATACTATGATATGCAGTCCATTCTGGACGGCTTATATCAGCAAAGTCAAAATGGAGACAATTTTTATAAACTAATAGAGCTTATGATGATGGATGAAAATATCAAATTGGCATATCGAAACATTAAAAGGAATATGGGGAGTGTAACAGCTGGAGTCGATGGGATGACCATCAACGACATAAAATCGCTTTTAATAGATGAAGTGATAGAACAGGTCAAGTCAATGTTCTCTTGGTACCAACCACAAGCGGTTAGGCGAGTTTTTATACCGAAACCTAATGGTAAAAAGAGACCCCTTGGGATACCGACAATATGGGATAGACTGTTTCAACAGTGTATCTTACAAATACTTGAGCCTATATGTGAAGCAAAGTTTCATGCCCATAGTTATGGGTTCCGTCCAAATCGAAGTACACATCATGCATTAGCCAGAATGAAATCTTTGGTTAACAGTCAAGGAAGAGGTTTTCATTACTGTGTGGACATAGATATCAAAGGATTCTTTGACAATGTAAATCATGGAAAGCTCATAAAACAGTTGTGGAACATGGGTATAAGAGATAAAAAATTACTTTCTATTATTTCAAGTTTGTTAAAAGCAGAAATCATTAATGAAGGTTTTCCGGATAAGGGCACTCCGCAAGGAGGCATTTTAAGTCCTCTTCTTTCTAACGTGGTTCTAAACGAGTTAGATTGGTGGATTAGTGATCAATGGGAGACCATAGAGACTGAGCATCCATATGTGGTGAGAAAAGATAAGTACAGAGCACTAAAGAAAACCAATTTAAAGGAATGCTTTTTCATTCGATATGCAGATGATTTCAAAATATTATGTCGTAACTATCCAACAGCTCTTAAGATGTTTGAAGCGACAAAAGATTTTCTCAAAACGCGGCTACAGCTTGAAATTAGCACTGAGAAATCCCAAATTGTTAACTTACAAAAGAAATCTAGTGATTTCTTGGGATTCACTATTAAGGCACGGAGAAAGAGAAATCGGCATGTTGCTCATAGCAGAATGTGTCAAAAAGCTAGAGAAAATGCTTACCGAAAATTGAAGGAAGCTGTCAAGAAAATAAGTAAAAAGCAGACGCCAGAGGCAGTATGGCATTACAACACAGTTGTAATGGGCATACAAAATTATTATGCGGCTGCAACCCATATTAATAAAGATTTAGACCAAATGAGTTGCCATCTCATAAGAACACTCTATAACCGACTGAGGCGAGATTGGAAAAGAGCCACTAAGCACGATATGTCACCTACTTTGAGAAAGAGGTATCGGAACTATAACCCGAAACTCTATAAAATTCAAGATATTGTACTAATTCCGATTCACGCACAAAAGCATAAATCGGCAAGGAATTTTACCCAGTCTATTTCAAGTTATACCGAAGAAGGTAGGGCGAAAATTCACGATACCTTGAAAGCTATAGATAAAGAAATACTTAGACATGTGCAACGATTTTATATGAATCATCGGACCGTAGAATATAACGACAATCGTATATCAAAATTTGTAGCACAGTATGGAAGATGTGCGATTACTAAACAAGAATTAGGTCTAATTGGTTGGCATTGCCACCATAAAATTCCGTTGGAATTTGGCGGGAAAGACGACTATGAGAACCTGGTAATTGTGCTAGAAGATATACATGTCGCAATTCATCATGATGATTCAGAGAAGGCAAAATCAATCTTAGCCAAATATGAAATAGAAGAAGAAAAGAAGAAAAGGTTCGATAAGCTAAGAATACTTGCGAATCGAGCACCTATCTTCTCTTTAACATAAAAGTTAGGTCAATTGAATCAGATGGAACGCCGTATGAGGGGAAACTCTCACGTACGGTGTGAAGTGGGGGAAAAGGTGGAGATAACTTCAAATCCTTACCTATCACTATTTGGATCAGGCTTCATTAGCTATGCATTAGCTAAGGGTGGCTATTCAGAGGAAACAGCCATTGAGTTCTCAAGAAGTAAGAATCATTTAAACCCAGCAGGTTGTTCCGATCCGAATAATTTCCGAACCAAGGTTAATGCGTGCTATGGGGACTATACGTATGTTTCCAAAGTTTTAAAATATTACAAGGATTTGGGTTGTGTAGCAGATGTATCTGGAGAATGGATTTCCGATAAAGGTTGGAAATGGCCAACGAGATCAGGTCGTATTACAGATACGTTTGATGCTTTTCGTGGTGGAAAACAACATAATGCTGTAGATATTGGGGCCATGACTGCCGGAAAAGCTGGGGACCCCGTATGGTCGATGGAAGCGGGTATTGTAACAAACCAAACAGGAAATGTAAATGGTGGTGGTCTAGGTGTCTATATAGACCATGGAAATGGTATTGTATCTCGTTACTTACATTTGAGTAAAATATCAGTTGCACCTGGAACTATGGTGACAAAAGGACAAATAATTGGGGAGATGGGCGGCTCTAACTACGATAAAGATACTGGTTTCCTTAATATGAGTGGATACGCTGTTCATTTAGATTTCCAAATTCGTATTAATGACCAACCAACGGATCCAATGAAATTCTTTAAGAAAAATGATGATCCAGGGTTATCATCAGGTGGTGCTCCTACAATGACAAATGCCAAACGACAAAAGGTATTGGAAGAAGCAAAAAAATGGGTTGGACAAGGGAAAGTAAGCTATGTATCCGGTGCTAGAAATCCAGCTGCAGGTAGTGCAGATTGTTCTGGATTCACACAATATGTGTTTAAAACTAGTATAGGTGTCCAGCTTGGAGATTGGACAGGTGCTCAAATTGGACAAGGAAAACAGGTGCCAGATATCGGTCGTGCACAACCAGGAGATTTAATTTTCTATGAAAATCCTAACCATGTATCTATTTATTTAGGGAATCAGAAAATGATTCATATTGGTGATAATAAGGGTGTACAAATTACAGGTCTAAACTATACGGCAAGAGGACAACATATGTCGCAAATCCGTAATGTTATAGACTGATTTGGGATGTGAAGAAATGAAGAAAGTCATGAATGTGTTAGCGAATCTGCCTCGTAAGTACTTAGTTATATTGGGAATTATAGTGTTAGTAGTAGGCGTTGCTACCTATAATACTATTCATCGTTACATGATGAAATCTCAAGTACAAGAGGAAGAGCAAGTAAATCAAGATGAAATCGAGATGCTTGGAGATAAGCCAAAGGGATTTGATACAAAAGAAGAGGAATATATTGCAAAGACAAAAACTGTAGAGGATTTACTACGAAAAATTTCTAATAGTAGTTATGATGTACCGTACTTGTTTACAAAGGATGGATTTGGTATTGAACCGATGAAAATGACAAGTAATGAGCGTATGCTGGCTACAGAAGCTGTACAACGATATTTCCTAAATGGGGATCAGTTTTACAATGCGCGAATTACCAAAATTGACCGTGGGAAAAAAGTAGATACGTTTCATATTGAAGTGTTAATTCAACAGGTAAACTTCTTAGAACCACGACAATTTAAAGTGCAGGTAAACAAATATGCACAAATTGTAACACCAATTGCACAAATTCCACATGGACAAGAAGAAGTACCTGTGGATTAAGAAGGAAATGAGGGTTGTGGAGAAAAACACAACCCTTTTTTAAAAAATAAAGAGCACCTAAAAAAGTCATAATTTTCTAATATAAAAAACTATGATTAAACTGAAATTGTATATATTGCTAAAATGATATAAATATGGAGGGATACAAATGAGGATGTTAATTACATAAATGAGATGTTATAAAACTAAACAAACTTCTTATTTGAATAGAGAAGCCCTAAAGTTAGGGGGTCTAGGGCTTCAAGTCTGAGTATATCTCACACGGTATTATAAAGAGAAAAGAACGTATTGAAGATAACATATGAATGTTTCATAAATGTATCAAAAAGGTGAACAAATTTTTTATTTTATTAATTTGTAGGTTGATACAGTTCCCCAAACGAAAAGAACCAAATAGAAAAGTCTTTGTAGTAGACCTGCAGGTAAGGGGAAAAGAAAAACAAGTGAGATAAGTATTGTTATTACTATTAAACTTAGTAAACAGAAATATGTCCATTTTCCAGCTTTTTTAAGATTCTTAGCAAAAATATATAGTCCTGGAAATACAGTAAGCATACCTATCCAAACTAGAATAGAATGTCCAATTAGGTTTACATCTGCAGGAATTAATCCTGAAACTATAGTGGAGATTCCTATTATAAGTATAAAAAATGTTGCTATTGTATTAATTCTTGTTTTTTCTAGATATTGTGAAATATACAGTACTCCAATACAAAATGTTATTCCATTAATAATAAAGAGTAAATTCATCCAAAAATGATTAGGGGAGCATATTTCATAAGAAGCTATTTCGTAGGTGAATTCTCCACAGGTTGTTACACCTAAATCACTCATTGCGTGGCGCAAATAGTTATAAGGTGCTGTAGAAGTGAAAATAAAGAAAGGTTCAATTAAAAAGTATAGGCAAGTTGCAATCCAGCTAATTAAGCCAACCCTGTTTGATATATACATTAGATTCCTCCTTTGGAAAAAGTATATTTTCATTATAGGTGGTTACATCATCAAAAATAAAAAATTTCAAGTTGAGAGTCGATAACCCTGTTCAACAATATGAGGTTTTCTGGACAAATGTGTTTAGCGGAAAGACGTAGAAAAAATGGATGAATCAAAAATAAACCAAAATCGTTAATTAAATAAAAAAAGAGAAGGGTAAATACATAAACATGAATAATAGTAATTTACATAAATCAGGTTATATCATACTTATATACTTTATAATGACTCAATTTGTTGGGATTATAGGTGTCCAATTGCTTGCAAAGACAGGTTGGTATGATATTCAGGGAAACCAACAGCAAGCAATCCAACAACTTCTCGTACATTGGGAACTAATTGGGTTTTCAGTTACGTTGATAATCTTTTTTTTTATATATAGAAAAGAATTAATGAAAGATACAAAGTTATCAATTAAATTATCAAGAAGCTTATTTGTATGGATTTTAATTGGGATCATATTAGTATTTCTTGGGCAGATGGTTGGAAGTCTTTTAGATAAGAGTGTATTCCAGCTAACTACGCAATCAGTAAATACGTCTAGTACAGTTGCTGCTGCGGTAATATCTCCTGTGGCACTTATTTCAATTGTTCTTCTTGCACCTTTAGTAGAAGAGTTTGTTTTTCGTTATGCGGCCATAAATATTTTAACGCGAAGGTTTACACAAACTTGGAGTATATTAATAAGTTCATTGTTCTTTTCTATTATGCATTTTGACTTTCCATTTATATTCGGATATTTTTTAATTGGAATCGTGCTCGCTGTGGTATATGTGCGTACTAATAGGTTACTAGTATCATTTTTTGTTCATGCAATTATGAATTTAATAATTGTTATGTTTCAAGTTATATGATGAAAAATATATTGATAAGTGGTGTTATTTTTATTAACACCACTTATTGTTTTATTGCATGAAATTTGTAATGAAATAGCCAAATTCATAACCTGTTCTTATTAATCCAGCTCCTAATATTATATATAGACAATATTTCATAAAACGATTCTCGTTTAAGTAGTTTTTTAGATTATTCATGTTGAATCCTCCATCTGCAATGAATTTACTTGACTGTGATGTGTCGATACTTCAAATAAGCTATATACTTAGTCTTTAATCTGTTTCATTAATGCTTTAGCTGCTACAAATAACATGAAACTGTTGAGGGTTAAACCTGCTAAATTTACGTAAAAGAAATTTGATTTTGTAACATTGTATATACCCGTTAATACAAAACTGAAAAAGATAAATGAAGCAATTATAAGGGATACTATTTTTTGCTTATTTGTGTATGAATTCATAATTATCACCCTTTAAATTAAATATATAGATATAATTATATCATGGATTGATGTATGTAATTAACTATAAGATAGATATCTATGGGGATTTAAATTTTTTCTTTTGCAGGATAATAAAGCGGCAGATTAACACGTACAATTTGTTATACAGGTTAATACTAAATTCTATAAAGAAAGACACCCTAAGGTGCCTTCCTCCGTCTTAAACCAATGTAATTTTAATAACATAATCTCAAAGCTACAAATATATCCTTAATCTTTTATATAACGATTTATCATTTTTACAGTTAATTGCATATAAATGGAGAAAAATAGGCTATTTTTTGTAAATTCCTTTTCTCCATATCCACTCAATAGGACCATAGCGGAAATATTTACTCCAAATTGTGCTAAATATAATTTGAGCAAAGATAATTAAGATCCCGAAGGTACATAGTTGCCAGTAATATATGTGTGAGACATCTTTAAGGGACCACGAAAGAATGACGAGAGTTAGTATACTTTGGCTAATGTAATTCGTTAAAGCATACTTACCTACGTTCATAAAGGGGTACAGCCACTCTATATATTTTTTATTCTCACAAACTCTAAGTAGGGTACAAATATAGAATATAGCTAGCATTTTCCCTCCAAATAGAATCCATAGTTGTATATTATAAGAGTAATAGACATCCGTTTTTATAAAGTAGTAGATAATAGGGAAAGAGAGAAGACATGAAATGCATAACGAGCTCCACTGTAAAAATATAATGTGCTTTATTAATTCCGGTACCCTTTTAAAAATATCTTTCATACCAGCCCATAAACCGATTAAAAATAAGCCTATATATTCCGGAATCCCAATTAGTAGTTGTTGGGGTTCCTCTATCATCAGAAAAAACAAACGTGCTCTTACTTGATATACATAATGTGTAAATAGATTTACCGTGTGGTTGGTAGTGTTGCCTGTAAACATATATTGATAGTAAGTTGGTATTTCAGGAATAATAGAACTTGCCCGTAAAAATACAATAATATGTAATACATAACTAACCGTTAGGAAACTACAACCAGCTATAAAAATAATCTTAGTAGACCGCTTATAAAAGAACAATAGAATAAATCCAGCTATAGCATACGCATGTAGAATATCTCCATACCATAGAAAGGTGAAGTGAAGTAAACCAAAGGCTAATAAAATACACAGTCTGCGAATAAACAACTTATACATGGGGGATCCTTTTGCTTCTGTATTTTTCATAAAGATATAAAACCCTACGCCGAATAAGAATGCGAAAATAGTGTAGAACTTTGCTTGTATAAACAAATCTACTAAAAAACGAATCGCTTTATCTGTACCGGAGTAACCTGCCTGATTAAAGGGATCTAGCCCCGTCATAGTGGGTAGATTCGCAAAAAGAATACATAGTATGGCGATACCTCTTATTATGTCTAAAGATTGAATACGGGCGTTTTGTTGCATGTTAATTCTCCTTTCTTACAAAGAAAAACGAGCACTATACTAGCTAGCGCTCGAATTACGTCTTGCAAAGAATCCATCATAGGTAGCAGCTGACACTGCTCCTTCTAGACGTTCAACTTCTTCACCTCTGTTATAAGCTACAACAACTGGAGTACCTGGAATGTCGAACTCTTGAAAGGCACTTTGATTTTCTGGGGTAGAGATATCAATACGATAGATGGTTCTATCATGCTTTTTTGACATACTATTTATATTTGGTGCAGCCTTTTTACAATAATGACAGGTTGGTTGATAGTAATACGCAATGAACTCTTCATGGGATTGTATTTTTTGCTTTAATTCTTCTTTTGAAATATCTTTAATATTTTGGGGTGATCCTTTTACATCTGCATTAGAAACAATTGTTTTTTCTGGCGTTATAGTTTCGGTTTTGACTGAATCATTTTTAGTTAAAGTAAAGATCGCGATACAAGCAACGCATAAAGTAGTGACAATTGCTCCAATTTTGTAGATTTTTTTCATAGTAGATTCCTCCTTAAAGTAAAAAAGGACAAACCTCGCCCGAGTTAACTGGGCGTAAGGTTTGTCCTTCACGCTACGTACAATAAAGTATAAACAATGGAAACAAATTTTCTATCTATATAATAACACAAAATTCATATAGGGTGCTATAATAATTTTAAAGGAAAGAAAAGGGTTAATTAAGTATATATAATTTCACGTACCATATTAAATTTTAAAAAATTATACCCGTCACAATAAGGGGATACAGAACAACAATTATCCAAGAAATTAAAATTAGACCTGTTAAAAAATAAATTGGCAGAAGAGCATGTGAAAGTCACAGAAAGTGAACTCAAAGCACTATATGATACAAAAAAACGAAATTATATATAAGCCATATTCTATTAACAAACGAGGCACAAGCTAAAGAAGTAAAAGCGAAACTAGATTCTGGGGAAGATTTAACTAAGTTAGCCATAGAATATTATCAAGGTAGTTCTATTAAAAATGTGGGTGGAGACATAGGTATACTTCAATCTGGCAGTATGATACCCGCATTTGAAGACAAAGCTTATGAGTTACAAGTAGGATAAGCGAACCGATACAAACCAATTACGGTTTTCATATTATAAAAGTACTAGATAAACAAAAACTTCCTTCATTTAAAGAAATGAAACATCTACTTACTGCCGAATTAATTGAACAAAATATGGATCAACAAAAACTGTAGAACGAAATTGAAAAGTTAGTTGATAAATCTGATTTAAAAATTAATGAGGAAACACTAAAAGAAAGAAGTAATGGAAAAAGTTCACCAAAATAAGAAATTATTAAGCATTATTTCATAATAAAAAATATCGAATAAGATGATATTGTTTTCCAATGAGATAAAATGTATAATGAGAGTGTAGAGATAAACCTTTTATTGAAGGTTTTAACTCACTAACTATGTGCATAATAATAAAAGACGAGATGCTGGTAACATCCCGTCTAATTTGTAACTGCTGCCGTTAGGTGGTAGATTGCAAAGTTTAATTATTTTTTCTTTGAACCACCTTTCTTACGTTTGGCAGACGTCTGGGTGGTTCTTTTACTTTTATTATTACGTTTTGCCACTAGCCTGTTAGCATAAGCAGTAGCAAAAGTTGTTATGAACACTGTTACGAATAGTTTCGTAGCGTCCTGTAATAATTGTTGTAAAAATTCCATATCGATTACACCTCCTTTCCCTCTAAATTAAGAGAAAGAAAGGCTGCAACCTCCCACCACACGCCTTCAGTTACTGGCTATATTATACCATAATTAGAAAACGTTATAGTTTATATTTTATTTTAAAACTTATTATTGCAGAAGGTATTGAAGATAAATATCTTTAACGCTTTTTTATGAAATTTAACCTTTCTATTACCTAACTCCTTTGAACTACTCCCACTTTCACTTCGTTTAGAAGTGAGGGATTCCTAAGTAAAGAGTTCTATCGAACTCTAATTGATTAGGCTAACCCCGCAGTCCTTGCGGTTAGAAGCCTTATTGCTTCATTATTTAGATTGATCCTTGCGTTAATATCCCTATCATGGTGTGTACGACAAGAAGGACAGTCCCCTTCACTATCAAGCTAATAAGAACAAGTTATCCCAAAACAATAAATACTAGCAACCTGCACAAAATTTTCGTTCTGGGGTATTTACGTTTCTTAAACTAATGGACATGAAAGGACTTGTAAAAGCTGAATATACAACAGTTCATCCGGAATTTTAAAGAAAGGGAATACTAATGATAAATTACTTGTCCCTGGCAGAAACGATCTTACCTTATTATCGTAGTCAATTATTGATGCTCCCATTACGATACCCTTTTTCTGATAAAACAAAAAAACGAGAAATAAAATATATTATATAAAAACGTACAGGTCCTTAATTAAAGACTTGTACTATTTTATTATGAATAACTGTAAGTTGTGAAATAAATTTCTATTTTGTAAACAATTGTGAACAGAATTTTAATTTTTTGTTTTGTTTATTTTTTCTGAATAATACATATTGACAAAATAATGGTAGCAATATAGAATTGGTTTTGTTCACCGGTGAACATTATGTAGTTTTTTTGTTTAGTATTATTTTTATTCACTATTTCTAACATCAAGATATTCTATCTCTATTTTTATGTAGTTTGAAATATTATTGGTTACTTAAAATCAATAAAACAATTTATATTGATAAAATTATTTAAAGGGATGATTGTATGACGAATGCTATAGCGGTAAGAAATGTACGAAAGTTTAGTTCTCAACCCTTATCTACTAATTGTGCTGAAATATTAAAACGTAGTAAGCATGCAATAATAGGTATTAGTCCGTTTAATAGTAGATTTTCTGATGAATATATTAATAGACTCATTGAATGGGCATTACATACTTTTGATGATGTTAGTGTTTTATTAGCTGGAAAAGAGGCTGCAAATTTACTTGAGGCTCTAGGAACACCAAAAGGTAAAGCGGAAAGAAAAGTTAGGAAAGAAGTATCTCGAAATAGAAGATCAGCTGAAAAGGCACTTAAAGAGCATGGTGGTAATGTAAATGCTATCCATACTTTTTCTGATTTTAATGACAACAATGCATATAGCTGCATGAGGGCAGAAGCAGAACATATTTTTTTAAGCGAAACTGATTTTCGAAATGCTTGCTTAGAAATGTCACATGCAGCCATCTTAGGTAGAGCAAGGGGTACTAATATAGATATTGATCAAATATCAAATGACATGCTAAATATTGCAGTAGAATATGTAATTGCAGAACTCCCATTTTTCATTGGCGGAGCTGAAATTTTAGGAGCTCAAGAAGCTGTACTTATTTATCATAAACCATGGGAGCTTGGTGAACAGATAGTTCGAAATGATTTTTCTATCAAGATGAAACCAAATCAAGGATATTTAATGGTTCAAGAATTGGAAGATTTATCTTAGCAAATAGTAAGTATCCAATACAAGGGGGAAGAAATATGTCAAATACTATACAAACGGTAAATATATTAACAGAGGAATTTCAAGAAAATCCATATAAGTATTTTTCATACCTACGTCAGAATGACCCAGTACATTACGAAGCTGCGATTGATAGTTATTTTATTAGCAGATATCAAGATGTCCGTAATATATTGAATGATACTGAAACATTTACAACAAAATCATTAGCTGAACGTGCTGAGCCAGTAATGCGTGGACCAGTATTAGCACAAATGCGTGGAAAAGAGCATGTTGCGAAAAGAAAAATTGTTTTAAGAAGTTTTATGGGAGATGCTTTACAAAAATTAATGCCTTTAATTAAAAAGAATGCAGAAGATTTACTATTTCCACACCTTCCAAATGGAAAGATAGATTTAATTAATGATTTTGGCAGAACATTTGCTGTTTATGTAACAATGGATATGATTGGATTAGATAAGAAAGATCATAAGAAGATAGGAGAATGGCATAGCGGTGTAGCTGACTTTATTACCAGTATAAATCAACCACCAGAGGCAAAAAAACATTCTCTTTGGTGCAGTGAACAGTTAGCTAATTATTTAGAACCAATTATTAAAGAGCGAAGATTAAACCCACAGGAAGACTTAATTTCTAAATTATGCAGTGCAAAATATGAAGGAATAGCTATGACTGATACTGATATTCTAGCATTGATTTTAAATATATTATTAGCTGCAACAGAACCTGGGGATAAGACTCTTGCTTTATTAATTTATAATTTAATTAACCAACCGAAACAACTGCAAGATGTATTAAATGATCGTTCATTAGTACCATTAGCTATTGCAGAAACTTTACGTTACAATCCACCAGTACAATTGATTCCTCGTCAATTGTCAAAAGATACGGAAATAAATGGTATCAAACTATCTAAAGGAACTACGGTATTTTGTATGATTGGTGCAGCGAACCGTGACCCTAACGCATTTGAAAGGCCTGATGAATTCAATATTTATCGTCCGGATCTTGATATTAAAAAGGCATTTAGTGGTGCTGCAAGACATCTTGCATTCGGGTCAGGTATTCATAATTGCGTAGGGGCAGCGTTTGCGAAATCAGAAATTGAAATAGTTGTAAATGTAGTCTTAGATAATATGAAAAACATTAAATTAGAAGAAGATTTTCAATATGTTGAAAAAGGGCTTTATACACGTGGACCTATTTCAATGCCTATTCTTTTTGATAAGTTAGTTTAAAAAACATGGCTATTTTAGTTATTAATATAATTCAATTTTTGCTAAGGGGCTAAAACCCCTTAGTTTTTCTATTTTTATGAGAAGGTCAACATATATACCTTCTAAGCTGATATAACGAAAAATTAAATACATTGTTTCCATGCTTCTAAAAATTTTGTTACAACTTGTAACTCGGAATCATTAAATTGTTGGAATAACTCACTGTAACGCTCATGTGCAATTTTGTGTAATTTTTTATGAACAATGGCTAACTGTATTCCCTTATCAGTTAAAGTATAAAAGATTTCCTTCTTATTATCTGTATTTTGATGCGTCAATAAAATTTTATTATCAATAAGAACGCGAATAGCTTTAGAGATGGTTGCTTTAGAAATATTAAGTTCCATAGATAGTAGAGTGTTATTCATTTGTTGTTTACTCTCATGAATAACCGAAACAATATGTAGTTGCGTTAGAGTCCAATTTTTATTTATATTTTCATATTCACTAACTAATTCTTTTATCATCTCTTGAGATGCATATTTTTTCTTTTCTCTTGTTATGACAAAGTCTTCAATAGCTTTTAAGGTTTGTTCATGAACAAAATTTGTCATAATAATTTCCCCTATCTAGAATTATTGTTTACTGGTTAACAATATAAAGTTTACCAGTAAACAATAATTAGGTCAACAATTTAAAAAAGGACTTTTATGCATTGAAACTAACTCTTTAATATAATAGGGATTTATTAGGGTAAATTATGAAAAACAGATACATTAAAGGTTCTTACATAATTAGTTAAATTCCAACTTAGCAATTGACAATTGCTAAATGAGGATATAAAATCAAAATAGTTTACCGGTAAACAAAAAATAAAATAGATAAAGAAGGGTAGAAACATTTAAATGAATAAGGGCATAAAACAGAAAATTTACGATAATTATCTACATTTGTTACATCTCAATGAACAAAAGGCAGATAAGGATATTGAGACTTTTTTTAAGCAAGCAAAAATGAAAGAAATAGAACATGTACCGACAAATATGACAAGTATACACGTAATTGCCTGTATTGGTGAGAATCAACCAATAAATAATATTACAATTGCAAGGAAAATGAATTTATCTAAAGCGAATATCACAAAAATTAATACCAAATTAATAAAAGAAAATTTAATCACTCGTTTTCAGTCAGTTGATAATAAAAAGGAGGTATATTATCAACTGACTCCGGCAGGACAATCACTTTGTGAATTACATCAGAAAATTCATGATCAGAAAGAAAATGAATTTTATCAGTTCGTTGATTCATTTTCTGAAATTGAACAAAACGCAATATTGAAGTTTTTACAAAATATAAACGATAAAATGTTGGGGAAATAAAGTTATTATAACTTAAATAAATTAGCTAATTATTAATAATCTTTTAGGAGGGATAGCATGAACCGCGTTAAATCAAGTGCTTCTTTTCTTTTATATTTGTTGTGTATTAGTGCTTTTTTCGCTTCTTTAAACCAAAATATATATTCTCCAATAATTCCCATAATCCGGGATTCATTCCAAGTATCTATAACAATGGTTAACCTTTCGGTTTCCATATTTATTTTTATTACGGCAATTATGCAAATTGTTTTTGGTTCTATAATTGATTTTAAAGGTGCTAGGACTATACTTATTCCGAGTATTATTTTAACAATTTTAGCGAGTATTGGTTGTGCAATTACAAGTAACTTTACAGTGTTTTTAATATGTAGGATTTTACAGGCTGTAGGGACAGCTGCAATACCACTTATTGCGGCAACTACAATTGGTACTGTATTTCAAGGAGAACAACGAGGAAGTGCAATGGGTACATATCAAACCATGTTATCCGTTGCCCCTGCTGTTGCACCTGTGTTAGGAGGTTTTATTGGGGAAAAATATAATTACCCAGGGGTTTTCTGGCTACTTGTAGTAGTATCTATAATTCTATTTATTACTAATTGGTTATATTTCCCTGAAGATCGTATGGGGAGTAAAAAAGAAATGAGTGGAAAAACACTTATATCTCACTATGCTTCTATATTTAAAAGCAAAGTGGGAAGCTCCATATTAATATTAAGTTTCTTTGCATTTTTTCTTTATTTCTCCTTCATTGTTTACTTACCAATTTTATTAACAGATCATTATCAATTAAGTTTACAGGTAGTGGGTTTACTTTACTTACCAATGGCTATAAGTTTAATAATTGGCAGTATGACTTTTAAAAAAATTCAATCAAAAATTTCACAAAAAAATCTTTTTATAACTGGAAATGTAGTCTTAGCTTTAAGCGTAATATTATTTGCTGTGACACACTCGAATACTTTAATTGGTGTAACAGTTGCTTTAATTCTCCACGGAATATCAATTGGTATCCTCACTCCTTTATTTGCTACTATGATTGCAAATGAATTTGAACATAATAGGGGAAGTGCAATGGGAATGTTTAACTTTATTAGATATATGGGAATGGCTGTCGGACCAATTGTTTCGGGATTATTATTAGCACATTTCAAGCCTACAGTTGTATTTGCTCTATTTGGCGGATTTTTTATTTTTCTCTCTTTTGGCATGCTTATACGGATTAGTAAGAGATCTATTAAAATCGTGCCAAAACAAGAAAATCTAAAATAAGAAAATGATTTCATCATAAAGAATTAATAGTATATAAACTATACAGTTAAATTATTATCCATAATAAAATTATGGTAGACCGAAAGCTGTTCTTATTCATAATAAAAGATGAAATATATTGTTTCTTTTGTAATTTTGAATAAGGTAATTAGAAATTTCAATAAGAGAAATTATATTTAGTTAAGTAATAAAAAAGTGTAGAAAGGTTTTATTTCTACGCTTTTTTATTTGATACCAAATTTATTGCTCTTTTAAATTTTTTATATAAAATTTTACAGCTTGCAATAGAAATTCTTCCTGTCCCATACCAGCATCGGCTGCCATTTGCACTACTCTTTGCTTGAATTCATGATCTGCATGAAAAGTTAATAGTAAACCTACAGATATAAGATCTAGAGTTTGTAGAGCACCTGAAACGATAAGAATAGAATCAGGTGATGCTTTTATGCCACGAGATTTTAAGTATGTACTAATAGATTGACGTAGTGGCAAAAAACCTTTTGGTTCTTCATATCCAAACGCCTCTATTTCATTAGCTAACTCTTGTTTACTTTGTTTCATTTGCAATAGGGGAAATTACTAAGTTGTATTAGATCAGAGTTCGAATTGGCTTCATTGATCTGCTGTACATTATTCGACTCGGCTGATGAAACCAGGTGTTTACATGATCATTCCAGTTTTGAGGGAAATTAGTTAACAAAGACCAGGTATTATTTGCAACAGAACCGTCCATCTATACCCCTTGTTTCGTCATTTTTCTAGGCCATCTAACTTGACAAATGTTTTTTTATCAAACTACAATGAAAATCATTATCAATAATATAAGGAGGATACTTTTGTCAATAAACGAAAAACAATATATTTATAGATTAGTAACCAGATCTTGTTAAGTCGTATGTACTATTTTTAGTTTAGCGTTGCCCAGAATGTACACCAATTAATCTCGCGAATTACAAGAAAACTATTATTGAAATGAGGCGTGCATTGTGAAGTTGGACGTGAATGAGTTAGCAGAGTATCTTGCCAATAATCCTTTCCGAGTAGAAGGAGTATATCGTTATGCTAAAAATCCAGGTGTGCCTTGTGCTGAGTCTACAGATTCTTTCCCAGGATTTGTATTTC
>Ga0102589_1001042_pt1 | contig 42516 bp, 33 predicted proteins | sample AraplaMF_Col_mLB_FD_76858 | JGI IMG/M metagenome (GOLD analysis project Ga0102589, IMG submission 76858) | Arabidopsis root microbial communities from the University of North Carolina, USA - plate scrape MF_Col_mLB | ecosystem: Host-associated > Plants > Roots > Endosphere | place: USA...
ACCGTGGTGCCCTCCAGCTCGCTGGTGCCGGGCAACGACCCGACGCTGATGTTCACCAACTCCGGCATGGTGCAGTTCAAGGACGTGTTCCTGGGCACCGACAAGCGGCCTTACAACCGCGCGGTATCCGTCCAGGCCTGCCTGCGCGCCGGCGGCAAGCACAACGATCTGGAAAACGTGGGCTACACCGCGCGCCACCACACCTTCTTCGAAATGCTGGGCAATTGGAGCTTCGGCGACTACTTCAAGCGCGAGTCGCTCAAATGGGCGTGGGAGCTGCTGACCGAGGTCTACAAGCTGCCGCCCGAGCGCCTGATGGCCACGGTGTATCTGGAAGACGACGAGGCCTATGACATCTGGACCAAGGAAATCGGCCTGCCGCCCGAGCGCGTGATCCGCATCGGCGACAACAAGGGCGGCCGCTACAAGTCCGACAACTTCTGGATGATGGCCGACACCGGTCCCTGCGGCCCGTGCAGCGAAATCTTCTACGACCACGGCGACCATATTCCCGGCGGCCCGCCCGGCAGCCCCGATGAAGACGGCGACCGCTTCATCGAAATCTGGAACAACGTGTTCATGCAGTTCGACATGGCGGCCGACGGCAGTGTCACCAAGCTGCCCGCGCCCTGCGTGGACACCGGCATGGGCCTGGAGCGCCTGGCCGCCATCCTGCAGCACGTTCACAGCAACTACGAAATCGACATCTTTGAGGCGCTGATCAAGGCCGCCGCGCGCGAAACCGGCGAGAAGGACCTGGGCAACAAGTCGCTGCGCGTGATCGCCGACCACATCCGCGCCACCGCCTTCCTGGTCAGCGACGGCGTCAACCCGTCCAACGAAGGCCGCGGTTATGTGCAGCGCCGCATCATCCGCCGCGCGATACGCCACGGCTACAAGCTGGGCAAGAAGACGCCTTTCTTCCACAAGCTGGTGGCCGACCTCGCCAGGCTGATGGGTGACGCCTATCCCAAGCTCAGGACCGACGAAGCCCGCATCACCGCCGTGCTCAAGGCCGAGGAAGAGCGCTTCTTTGAAACGCTGGAAATCGGCATGACCATCCTGGACGCAGCGCTGGCCGGCGGCGCCAAGGTGCTGCCGGGCGAGGTGGCCTTCAAGCTGCACGATACCTACGGCTTTCCGCTGGACTTGACCAACGACGTTTGCCGCGAGCGCGATGTCCAGGTCGACGAAGCCGGCTTCAAGGCCGCGATGGACAAGCAGAAGAGCCAGGCGCGTGCCGCCGGCAAGTTCAAGATGGACCGTGCGCTTGAATACAGCGGCGAGGGCCATGCCTTCACCGGCTACGAGCTGCTCGAAGAACCCGCCAAGGTGGTGGCCCTGTATGCCGACGGTGTGGCGGTGCAGGCCCTCAATGCCGGGCAAAGCGGCGTAGTGGTGCTGAGCACGACCCCGTTTTACGCCGAGAGCGGCGGCCAGGTCGGCGACCAGGGCCGTCTCACGGCAGCCGGCTCCACCTTCACCGTGGACGACACGCTCAAGATCAAGGCCGACGTGTTCGGCCACCACGGTACGCAGGAAGAGGGCACGCTGAAAGTCGGCGACACCGTGAGGGCGCAGGTCAACACGGCACTGCGCGCCGCCACCGTGCGCAACCACAGCGCCACCCATTTGATGCACAAGGCCTTGCGCGAAGTGCTGGGCGAACACGTGCAGCAAAAGGGCAGCCTGGTGAATGCCGAACGCACCCGTTTTGACTTCGCGCACGGCGCGCCCGTCACCGACGCGCAGATCCGCGAGATCGAAGCCCGTGTCAATGCCGAAATCCTCTCCAATGTGGCGACCGACGCCAGCGTGATGGCCATGGAGGATGCGCAGAAATCCGGCGCGATGATGCTGTTCGGCGAAAAGTACGGCGAGACCGTGCGTGTGCTGACGATTGGCTCCAGCAAGGAGCTCTGCGGCGGCGTTCACGTCAAACGCACCGGTGACATCGGCCTCTTCAAGATCGTCGCCGAAAGCGGTGTGGCTGCCGGTGTTCGCCGCGTCGAAGCCGTGACCGGCGAAAACGCGCTGGCCTATTTGCAGTCGCTGGAATCCACGGTGCAGGCCGCGGCCGGCTCGCTGAAAGCCAGCCCCACGGAGCTGCAAGGCCGCATCGGCCAGGTGCTGGACCAGGTCAAGACACTGGAAAAAGAAATTGCCGCGCTCAAGGGCAAGCTGGCGTCTTCGCAAGGCGATGAGCTGCTCACGCAGGCGGTGGACGTCAAGGGCCTCAAGGTGCTGGCCGCCAAGCTCGATGGCGCCGACGCCAAGGCGCTGCGCGACACCATGGACAAGCTCAAGGACAAGCTCAAGACCGCCGTCATCGTGCTGGCCGCGGTCGATGGCGACAAGGTGCAGATCGCCGCGGGCGTGACGGCCGACAGCGTGGGCAAGGTCAAGGCCGGCGAACTCGTGAATTTTGTGGCCCAGCAAGTGGGCGGCAAGGGCGGCGGCAAGGCCGACATGGCCATGGCCGGCGGCACCGATGCATCCAAGCTCGGTGACGCGCTCAAGTCGGTGCAGGGCTGGGTGACTGAACGCGCCTGACGGGTTTACGCATCAAAAACAAAAGGCCGGTGCCCCTCGGGGCACCGGCCTTTTTCTTTAGTGTGGTGTGTGTTGAGGTTTCGGGTTCTAGACGCCAGCCCAGAACACCGCGAACCAGCTGTTCGGGTCGGTCCAGTGCTCAACGTGCCGAAAGCCCGCCTGCCGCAGCAACGCCGTCATGCGTTCCACGGTGTACTTGTAGGAGCATTCGGTGTGGATGCGTTCGCCGGCGTTAAAGCGCCGCGCATGCCCGGGCCAGCGCACGGTGAGGTCCGACAGGGCTTCGAGGTGCATCTCAATGCGTGACTCCTCTGCATTGAATAGCGCCACATGACGCCACTGGCGAACGTCAAAGTCCGACTGCAGCAGGCTGTTGACATTGAGCAGCAGGTTTTTGTTGAAGGCGGCAGTCACGCCCAGCGCGTCGTCGTAGGCGGCTTCCAACTGCGCGCTGTCCTTCACCAGGTCAATACCCAGCAAGAGGCCGCGCGCCTTGCCTTGCGCCGGGTCGGCGATGTGCCGCAAAAACTCCAGGGCCTGCGGCGGATGAAAATTGCCCAGGCTGGAGCCGGGGTAGAAAAACACCCGGTCCTGCCTTTGCACTTCGCGGGGCATCGCCAGACCGGACGAAAAATCCATGCCCAGGCCGACGATGTCGAGCGCGGGAAAGCTGTTTTGCACCTGCGCGGCAGCGTCTTTTAAAAACTCCACCGAGATGTCGACCGGCACATATTGCCGCGGCTGGAGATGCGGAATCAGCGCCGAGGCCTTGGCGCAATTGCCGGCGCCCAGGTCAATCAGGCAGCTGTCGCGGATGCCGCTTGCGTTCAGTGTGGCGGCGATCTGCGGATAGGACGCCTGGAAAATGGCGGCCTCGGTGCGTGTCGGGTAGTACTCCTCCAGGCCGGTGATGGCCTCAAAGAGCTTGGAGCCCAGCTCGTTGTAAAAAAACTTGGGGCTGATGAGGGCCGAGGGCTCAAGCAGACCTTCTTCCAGCTCCTGCGCCACACCCTGGCTCTGGCCCTGTAGCGATTCGTTGTAGAGGTTGATGAACTGCGGGGATGCCGTTGGCAACGCTTCCGCCAAGGCGGGAAATTTGAGAGGCAGGTTCACGATGGGGTCCCGATGGTGTCAGCCAGTTAGGTGATATCGACAGATTTGAAAGCAGTTAGCAAAACGCCTTTGTAGGACTGAACCGCTTTGGGCGCAAGCGGTGCCGGCCAAATGCTGTCCTATATAGGGTTTGCGGACAGTCGGCAGACATTGCACCGTGCGGCCCCAAGTGTTCAGGCCTGCTGTGACACTTGGTCTTTTCAAACCGCCGTTTCTTACAAAATAAGCGAACCTTCGTTTCCGTGCGCCGGCGTGTCTGCGCAGGTGGTTCAGGGCGTTGGCAGGGCCTGGTTTGTGGGCTCGCCCCCCTGCGCAAATTGCTTCAGGGTTTCGCCGGCCATGCGGTAGCGCACCCACTCGGATTGCGGGCGGGCCCCCAGCGATTGGTAAAACTGGATGGCCGGTTCGTTCCAGTCCAGCACGCTCCATTCGAAGCGCCCGCAGCCGCTGTCAAAAGCCAGTTGTGCCAGGTGGCGCAACAGCCGCTTGCCGGCGCCGCTGCCCCGGTGCTGGGGCGATACGTACAAATCCTCCAGGTACAGGCCTTTGCGGCCCAGCCAGGTGGAGTAACTGAGGAAGTACACCGCAAAGCCCACGGGCTGGCCGTCAATTTCGCAAATCAGGCCGCGGGCGGGTGAGCCGGGCTCAAACAGGCTACGCTCGATGTCCGCGACGCTCGCAATGACCTCATGCTCCGCTTTTTCGTAAATGGCCAGCTCGACGATGAAGGCATGGATCTGCGCGGCGTCGCGCGCTTGCGCGTCGCGGATAACGATGTTCATGGGTTTCCTGTGATGAGATGTGTTGAGTTGAAGGCGCCGGCTGGCGTATGCAGGCATGCTATCAAGCGATGCTATCGCTTCCTTAAAATGCAGGCAGCCTCTGTTCTTCCCATGCCCATTCAATTCCCTTCCCGCCGCCATTTCCTGCAGCAGGCCCTTGCCGCAGGCTCAGCTGCCGCCGTGCTTCCGTCCAGGTCGCAGGGGCTGAGCGGCCCGGCCTATGAGGTGACTCCCTGGGCCGGTCCGGTGGTTACCTTCGCCCTTGTCGACACCCACGGAAAGACATGGCGCCCGGCAGACCTGCACGGCCGCGCCGTCATGCTGAATTTCTGGGCCAGCTGGTGCGAGCCCTGCCGCGCCGAGATGCCGACGCTGCAACAGGTCGCCGATTTTTACGGGCCCGAGAAGCTGCTGGTGCTGGCCATCAATTTCAAGGAGCCGGCCGCGCGCGCACTGCAGTTCGCCAAGACCACGGGCGTGACGCTACCGGTGCTGCTGGACCTGGACGGCAAGGCGGCGCGAGCCTGGGGCGTGAAAGTTTTCCCGACAACCTTGATGATGGATGTGGCCGGCCGGCCGCGCCTGCGTGTCAAGGGCGAAGTCGACTGGACCGGGCCCGCGGCTGAAAAACTGATCGCCGGCCTGCTCAAGCCCTGACAGCGCTCGGGCCCACCCGTACGTACGGGCGAGGGCGAAGGCGATAATGTCAAGCTGACATCCTGCGGCATCTTTACCTGCCGCGGTGCACGTCGCCCTCACCCCTCCCGGAGATCCTTCATGACCACCGTACGCCGAGCCTTTCTGAAAAACACCGCAGCTGCGGCCATGGCGGCCTCGCTGCCGGCCTTCAGCTTTGCCCAGACTTCCCCAGCACTCAGCCGCAAACATTTTGCGCCCCAAAGCGGCGCCTGGCGCACCTTTGACGTGACCACGCGCGTGGACATCCTCAAGCCGCAGGGTGTGACCAAGGTCTGGTTGCCCATCCCCTCGGTCAACAGCGACTACCAGCATTCGCTGGGCAACAGTTTCTCGAGCAACGGCAGCACGCAGCTGACGCAGGACGGCCGCGACGGCGCGAAGATGCTTTTCGTTGAATTCCCGGCCACTGAATCCAAGCCCTTTGTGGAACTGACCAGCCGTGTGCAGACCCAGGGCCGCGCCATCGACTGGTCGCAGAAAACCGCCGCGGCCGAAAGCGCCGACACGCTGCGCTATTTCACGCGCCCGACCACGCTGATCCCGACTGACGGCATTGTGCGCAAGACCGCGCTGGCGGCCACCCAGGGCGCGAAGACCGATGTCGAAAAAGCGCAAAAGCTGTATGACTGGATCGTCGCCAACACCTACCGCGAGCCCAAGGTGCGCGGCTGCGGCGAAGGCGATATCAAGACCATGCTGGAAACCGGGAACCTGGGCGGCAAGTGCGCCGACCTGAATGCGCTGTTTGTGGGCCTGTGCCGCTCGGTGGGCCTGCCGGCGCGTGATGTGTACGGCATCCGCTTGGTGCCCTCGGCTTTCGGCTACAAGGAGCTTTCGGGCAACCCGGCCAGCCTCAAGGGCGCCCAGCATTGCCGCTCCGAGGTCTACCTCAAGGGCCACGGCTGGGTGGCCATGGACCCGGCCGACGTGGCCAAGGTGATGCGCCTGGAAACGGCGGACTGGATCAAGACCACCACCGACCCGGTGGTGGCGCCCGTGAACAAGGCGCTGTTCGGCGGCTGGGAAGGCAACTGGATGGCCTACAACACGGCGCACGACCTGGCCCTGCCGAAGTCGGCCGGCGAGAAGCTCGGTTTCTTTATGTACCCCATCGGCGAGAACACGGCCGGACGTTTTGATTCCTACGCGCCGGATGATTTCAAGTACCAGATCACGGCCAGGGAAGTTGCCTGAGGGTAGACGATTCCGTTCTTTCCAAAAAATGCCTTCCTTGCGAGGGCATTTTTATTTCCGCCGTGACGATGCAAACCTAGCTCGGCGGCGTAGCCATCAGGCGCCGCAGCAGCGCCTCGTAACGCGACACGACCTCCGCATTGCCCGGCAGGTAGCGCTTGATCAGCTCGCGCTGCCGCGCCGCATAGGCACCGGCCTGCTCGTCATGCTTGTCGAACACCTCCAGCAGGCGCGCGCAGCCCGCTTCGACGTCGTTGCCCTCGTAGTAGTAGCCCAGGTCGGCGCACAGGTGGGCGTTGTGTACCAGCGGATAGCCCTGCCAGCAGACCTCGAGGTAAAAGTAATTGAGCGCGTTCTCCCACTGGTGCGAGATCACGATGTCGCTCATCTCGCTGAGAAATGCAGGCGTTTCATACACACCCAGGAAAGAGGCCTTGTGCTGGCGCACGATGTCGAGCTGGTTCATGAGCGCGACAAATTCCTTGCTTTCATGCGCCAGGCGCGACGCATTGGTGACGTGCAGCCAGGCAATCGCCTCGGGCCTGCGCCGGTACGCTTCTTCGGCGATCAGGATGGGGTACAGGCAAAACTTGACCACGTCCAGGTTCTGCTCCATCACGCTGAGCCGGCGCGGACCGTGCCGCGGGTGGTAGCGCCCCGCGTCCGGCAGGGCCTGGCTGCGTTCTTCGATGAACACCGGGTCCCAAACGAAAGGCACGATGGTGGCCGGCCTGCGCCGCAGCGTCGAAAAATAATGCTGGCTGATGGGCGCCACCTGCGGAATCACCCAGAGGTCGTCATAACGCTGGTTGATAAAAAGGTCATACCCCCACAGCGGCCTGCCGAAGAGTATGGACTCCATGGTGTGCACATACTCGAAGCCGCAGCAGTAGGACACCAGGCGCGTTCCGCGCCGCTTGAGGTAGTCGGTCTGTTCCGCGCTGATTTGTCCGCCGAGTTCTATCAGCACATCGAGCGAGTCCTTGGCATCCTCAAAAGCAACCGTGGGCCAGCGCCGCTGGTCCCAGGGCAGGGCCGCCGTGATGCGCACGGCGGTGGTGTTGACCAGCCGCACCGAGCCCACCAGCCTGGAGGCCTTGAGGGCCTCGGCCAGGAACACCGCGTTTTGTTTGATGCCGTTGTTCCACAGCGTCTCGGCCTCCTGGTGCAGGCCAATGGTGATGCCTATGCGCAGGCTGGGGCTTGTGGGGACCATGGTTGCGCCCTCAGCCGTTCAAAAGCCCGGCCAGCAGTTCGTCGTAGCGGGCCACCAGCTCGGGGTTGGCGGCCGTGTGCACCCGCAGCAGCTCGCGCTGCCGTGCGGCATAGCCGTCGGCAGCATCGTCATGCCGCTCCAGCACCTGCAGCAATTGGTGCGCGCCCGCTTGCACGTCGTTGCCTTCGTAGTAGTAGCCCAGCTCGCGGCACATGCCGGCGTTGTGCACCAGCGGGTAGCCCAGCCAGCAGACGTCAAAGTAAAAATAATTTAGCGGGTTGTCCCACTGGTTGGAGACCACCACGTCGGCGTGTTCACCCAGGAAGTTTGCCGTGTCGTAACGCCCCAGGAAGGTGGCCTTGCCGGTATTGACGATGTCGAGCTGGAACATCAGCAGCTGGAACTCACGGCTTTGTTCGGCCAGGTGCTTGGCGCTGCACACATTGAGGAATTCAATAAGTTCGGGGCGCGCGCGGAAGACTTCTTCGGCGATCAGGATGGGATAGATGCAGGCCTTGACCACATCCATATTCGGTTCCATGACCGCCAGCCGCTTGGCCGCGCGGCCCGGCTGGTAGCGGGCGCCGTGGGGCAACGCCGCCACGCTGGACTCCAGCCAGCGCGGGTCCCAGACAAAGGGCACGACCTTGGCCGGGCAGCGCCTCAGTGTCTGGATAAAGGACAGCGAGTTGTTGGCCACCTGGGGAATCACCCAGATCTCGTCATAGTGGCGGTTCATGTAAACACCGCCCGGCCACAGCGGCCGGCCGAACAATATGGACTCCAGCACCACCACATACTCGCTGCCGCAGCAGTAGCTGACCAGCCGCGTGCCGGCCGCCTTCAGTTGCAGGGAATGCGCTTCGCTGATGCCACCCCCCAGCTCGATCAGCACGTCGAGGTCCTTCATGGCAGCCTCGAGCGTGACAACGGGGAAGGTATTGAGGTCCCAGGGCAATTGGCTGGTGATGGGCACGTCGGTGGTGTTGACCAATTGCACGCGGTGGCCCAGCGGCGAGGCCTTCAGCACGCAGGCCAGGTTCAGCGCGTTCTGCTTGATGCCGTTGACCCAGAGGCTTTCATCGGGAGACCGAAGGCCTATGGTGATGCCTATGCGCAGGGCAGCCATGTCGGTATGCCCCGGCCTTATCGCCTGGGCGCTCTCTGGGCCGGGTCTTTCCAGTCGTACTCGACATGGCGGCGGATGATGAGGCAGCCGGGCGGCGAATCGATCAGGGTCACCGAGGCGCCCGGGTCGCGCGGGTCGACGTAGACGGTGAAGGTGGCCAGCAGCTGCGTGGCCTGGTAGCCGCCCAGCTCCTGCTGCGCGATGCTGCGGCAGGCAAAGGGCGCGACCGAGATGCGCTCGGCCGCGATCGAGCAGCCGCCCGCAGCGTCAGGCACTGCCGTCAGCGAGAACGCCAGCGAGGCATTTTTGTATTCAACACCGCTGAGCGAGAAGAAGGGCCCGCCGTCGGGGTTCTTGCGGTCCCAGTCGACCAGCACGTCGTTGCCGGTGCTGCCGTTGACGGTCAGCGAGGACAGGCGGGAAATGGCCGGCAGGCAGCGTCTCACGCCCACATTGGTGGCGGCCGCCGTCAGTGCGTCCAGCGGAACGCCGGCGGCGGGTGCCGGCAACACCGGGCCCGCGGGCGGGCGCTGCGGCGTCACCTGCGCATGGGCAGGGACAGCCTGGGCGCACACAAGGGCGGCGGCCAGCAGCGCATGCATGTGCTGCCGCAAAAGCGAGACGGGGTGGAGGGTCTTGGTCATCACGGTGGGCCTGCGCGGTACAGATTGACCAGCGCCTCATTGTAGGCACGGACGTTGTTTTCGTTCTCGGGGGCCAGGGTTCGCAAAAAGGTGCGCGCGCGCTCCCGGTAGTTCGCCAGGTCCGCGTCGTGCTGGGAAAAAGCCTGCAGCAGCGCCAGGCCGCCTTCCTCGCAGTCGAAGCCGGGGTAGAAGTAGCCGCAATCCCCGATGAAGGTGGAGTTGTGGACCAGCGGGTAGCCGCCGTAAAGGGCCTCGTAGTAGAGGTAGTTCTGACCGTTCTCCCACTGGTGGCAGACGACGGCATCGACCTGCGACGACAGGCACTGGTAGACCGGAAAGCGGCCTTCGAAGACGGCCAGGCCGTGCCTGACGATGTCCAGGCTGTTGGCGAAGCCGACGAAGGTGACGTGGTCCTTCATGTGATAGCTGTTGTAGACCCGCATCAACTCGATGGCGCGCGGATTGGCCCGGTGCGCCATGTCTATCAGCAGCATCGGCAGGTGGCTGGTCTTGACCATGCAGATGTTGGGCTCGAAGATACCCAGCCGCCACTTCTTGCGGCCCGGTTTGTAGCCGAAGGTCTCGCCGTTGGGAAGGGTCGCCGCCGCGCGGTCGATCACGCCGGGGCTCCAGAGGTGCTGCATCAGCCGCACCGGCGCGCGCATCGCGCTGCCGAAGTAGTGCATGCAGCTGCGTTCGTACTCGGCCAGCGTCCAGATTTCGTCGTAGGGCGTTCCGGCGATCAGCAAGCCGTGCTGCTTGTTGAAAATCATGCGTTCGATGTCGATGACGTAGTCGTTGCCGACGCGCATGGTCACAATCTTTCCGCCGCGCTCGCGAAAGTTCACGGCCCAGTCGCGGCTCAGCTGTGCGCTCATTTCAATCATGACGTCGAGCTTGTTGGCCGCGGCCGCCATGTCGATGATGGGCACGGGCGAATCGGCCATGAAGCGCTGGGCATCGGCCGCGTCGCCGTCGCCGCCCCCGCTGACCAGGTAGGTTTCGGCCACATTCGGCGCCTTCAGCAGCAGCATTACCAGGAACAGGCAGTTCTGGTAGATGCCGTTTTCCCACAGAGATTGTTCGCCCTTGCGCACATAAATCGAAACGCCGACGCGCAGGCGGTCGGCCACGCTTGCCTTGGATTTGCTCATGCCGCGGCTCCCGCGCCCGCCGCGTTGCGGAAAAGCGATTGCAGCCTGCGCGCCAGGCTTTGCAGGTTGCCGTGCGCGAAGGGATCCACGCCGGCGATCACCCGCTGGGCCTGCTTGCGGTGGTGGTCAAGGCGGCTGTCGTGCCCGCTGGCGGCCAGCAGCAGCCTGGCGCCGCCTTCCACCGTGTTGAAGTCTGGGTAGTAGTAGTCGGAATACCCGGCGTCGCGCAGCCAGGGCGAGTTGTGGATCAGCGGGTAGTTGCCGTGCAGGGCGTCCAGGTAGTTGTAGTTCTGATCGTTTTGCCACTGGTGGGACACCACGGCGTCGGCATGCTGGACCATGTAGCCGGCAAAGTCGTGGCGGCCCTGGAAGATCGCCTTGTGCTGCTTGACCAGGTTGAGCGAGTTGGCCAGGTAGAGCAGCGTGGGGTGGTCCTTCAGGTGCAGGGTGTTGAGCACGTGCATGAAATCCACTTGCGCGGGTTGCGCGCGGTAGGCCTCGTCGCAGATCAGCATGGGAATGTTGGTGCATTTGACGACCGACACATTGGGCTCGAAGATCGCCACGCGCAGGCCCGCGCCCGGTGCACGCGGCTTGTAGCCGAAGGAATAGCCTTCTTTTTCCAGCTCCCGCGCGCGCGCGTCCAGGAACTGCGGCGACCAGATATAGGGCACCTCATGCACCGGGCAGCGGTGCAGGGCGCGCAGCATGGGCGCGAACGCGGCAAAGTCCTTGGGCAGGATCCAGATTTCGTCGCAGCGGTCGGCCCGGCTGAAGAAGCCCGGGCGTTCAAACACGCTGGGCTCGATCAGGCCGACATAGGGCTGGCCGGCGCAGTACCAGACCACTTTTTTGCCCTGGGCCCGCAGGTAATCCAGCCATTTGACGTCCAGCGCGCCGGCCATCTCGATGGCCAGGTCGATGTGGTCGGTGGCTTCGTGCGCCGACATCATGCGCAGGCCCAGCGCATCCAGGTTGACCTGCGGCGGCATGGTGCTCTGGTCTCCGCCGTTGAGCAGCACGACGGACTGCACAAAGGGCAGCTTCTGGAAGGACTGGGCCAGGAAGATGACGTTCTGCCCCAGCCCGTTTTCCCAGATGTTCTGGCCGGCGTGTGTGAGGACCGAGATACCGATACGCATGCTTGTTGTCTCTCCCAAAGCAATGAGCGCCGGGGGCCCTGAGGGGGCCGCGCGGCGCTCACCGGGAGCCGGGAGGCTCCATCTGACGGTTTAAGGCGCTCAGGGCATTCTACTTAACGCCATTTCCAGCTTGCGCCGAAGTTCATGCCCCACTCCTTGCCGGTGGTGGAGACGCCAAAGCCCCAGGCGCTCTTGCCGTCGTTGTTGAGGGCCTTGAAGTTCAGGCCCAGCGCGCCGTAGCCCTTGTAATTGCCCACGCCTATGCCCAGGGCTTTTTCGCCGCCTTCAAGGTTGGGCATGTAAGTGGCAGCCATGGCCATGCTCATCGCGATGCCGGAATAAGCGACACGCCGCACGTCGTTGAGCTGGCCGACGTTGACCGCGTCCGTGGCGTAGACGCCGGGGGCCACGTTGGTGATGCGGCGCTCATTGCCGGGCGAGCCCACCGACACGGTGTTGGGCTGGTCCGCGACCGAGAAGGCGCCCAGCGCCACGGCGCGGGTTGCGGTGGCTTCGGCGCTGGCGCCCAGGGCCACCGAGTCATTGCCCGAGGCCAGCGAGTTGGAGCCCACCGCGGTGGCCGGGTCGGCGATCGCCCTGGCCTGGAAGCCGATGGCGACGGAGCCCTCGTAGGTGGCCGTCGCGCGGAAGCCGATGGCGGTGGTGTTCTTGTCCTGGGCCAGCGATTGCGAGCCGTAGGCGGTGGCGCCGGTGGCGACCGTTGTGGTCGTCGCGCCGTTCACCCCGGCACGGGTGCCGGCGCTGGCGCACAGGCCCGTGGCCGTGGTGTCCGCGCCGTTGGCCACCGTGCAATCAGCCGGTGTGGTCACAGTCCGCATAGCGGTGCCGTTGAAGGAATTGCCCTGCGTGAGCAGCCCGCCGCCGGCAGCGCCGCCCGCGGTGGAGCCTATGACCGAGCCGCCATTGGCCGCCGCGGAATTGGCCGCACTGACGAGCGGCGCCAGGGCCGCGGTTCCGGAGGTCGCCGTCGACAAGCCGGTGGACAGGGACGCGATGCCGTTGTTGGCGGTGCTCAGGCCGGTCGATAGCGACGTCACGCCGTTGATGGCGGTGCCCAGCCCGGTCGACAGGGACAGGATGCCGCTGTTAGCCGTGCTCAGGCCGGTCGAGGTGGACGTCGACAGCGAGGTGACATTGCTGTTGATGCTGCTCAAGCCGGTGGACAGCGAACTGACGCCGGTGGAAGTCGAGGTCGACAGCGACGTCATGGCACTGTTGACCGTGCTCAACCCGGTGGAGACAGAACTGAAGCCCGTTGACAGCGAACTGAAGCTGGTCGAGGTCGAGGTGGACAGCGAATTCAGCCCGGTTGAAAGGGAACTGATACCGGTGGACGTCGAGGTCGACAGCGAGGCGACGTTGCTGTTGGTGGTGCTAAGGCCCGTCGACAGGGAACTGACGCCGGTGGACAGCGAGCTGATACCGGTGGAGGTCGACGTCGACAGCGAGTCAAGGCCCGTCGACAGCGAACTGATGCCTGTTGACGTAGAAGTCGACAGTGAGCTGACCCCCGTGGACAGCGAACTGATGCCGGTAGAGGCCGAGGTCGACAGCGAGCTGACGCCAGTGGACAAAGAACTCACGCCGGTCGACAAGGAGCTGACTCCTGTGGACAGCGAGCTCACACCGGTCGACAGCGAGCTGAGGCCCGTGGAGGTGGATGTCGAGAGGGACGTGACGTTGCTGTTGGTGGTGCTCAAGCCTGTGGACAGCGAATTGGCGCTGGTCGAGGTCGAGGTGGACAACCCGTCGATGGCGGTTGACAGGGAGCTGATGCCTGTCGAGGTCGACGTCGACAGCACCGCGACATTGCTGTTGGTGGTGCTGATGCCCGTTGAGAGAGAGCCCACGCTGGTCGACAGCGAGATAAAGCCGGTGGACAGTGAACCGAAGCCGGTGGACAAGGAGCCAAAGCCCGTCGACAGGGAGTTGAATCCGGTCGACAGAGAACTCACGCCGGTCGACAGCGAGCTGGCGCTGGTGGAGCCCGAGGTCGAGAGGGAGTCGATAGCCGTGGACAGGGAACTCACGCCGGTCGATGTGGAGGTCGACAGCGAGCTGAAGCCCGTCGAGATGGAACTGAAGCCAGTGGACACGGTATTGAATCCTGTGGACAGCGAGGCCACCACGCTTTCAGCGGTGCTCAGGCCCGTGGACAGGGAGCTGAAGCCGGTCGAGGTGGAGGTCGATAGCGAGTTAAAGCCGGTCGAAATCGAGCTGAAGCCGGTGGATACAGAGCCAAAACCGGTGGACAGCGATGCCACACCGCTTTCGGCAGTGCTCAGGCCAGTGGATAAGGAACTGAAGCCCGTTGATGTAGAGGTCGACAGCGAATTAAAGCCCGTCGAGATCGAGCTGAAGCCCGTGGACACCGAGTTGAACCCAGTGGACAGCGAGGCCACCACACTTTCGGTAGTGCTCAGGCCGGTGGACAGGGAACTGAAACCGGTCGAGGTGGAGGTCGACAGCGAGCTAAAGCCTGTGGATACCGAGTTGAACCCGGTCGACAACGAGGCCACGCTGCTCCCTGCGGTGCTCAGGCCTGTGGAGAGCGAGCTGAATCCTGTCGACGTGGATGTCGACAGCGAACTGAAACCGGTAGAGATTGAACTGAAGCCTGTAGAGATGGAGCCAAAGCCCGTCGACAGCGAAGCCACGGTGCTATCGGTCGTGCTCAAGCCCGTGGACAGCGAACTGATCCCCGTCGAGGTCGCTGTCGACAGCGAGGTGATGCGGCTGTCAGCGGTGCTCAAGCCCGTCGAAGCCGAGGTGGACAGCGAACTGAAGCCGGTCGACGTTGCCGTCGACAGCGAACTCACGCCCGTCGAGAGGGAACTGAAACCCGTCGATACCGAGCTGAAGCCGGTCGAGAGCGACGCCACATTGCTGTCCGTGGTGCTCAGGCCGGTCGACAGGGACGCGATGCCGCTGCCGGATGTGCTCAGGCCCGTCGATGTCGAGGTGGACAGCGAGGTGATCCGGCTATCGGCGGTGCTCAGGCCAGCCGAGGTGGAGGTCGACAGTGACGTGACACTGCTGTTGGTGGCGCTCAGGCCGGTGGACAGGGAGCTGGCCGAGGTCGACAGGGATGCAATGCCGCTGGTCGCCGTGCTCAGGCCAGTCGATGTAGATGTCGACAGCGAGGTGACATTGCTGTTGGCAGTGCTCAGGCCTGTGGATGCCGATGTGGACAGCGATGCAACGTTGCTGTTGGTTGTGCTGAGGCCGGTCGACAAGGAAGTGATACCGCTGGCGGCCGTGCTCAGCCCAGTGGAAGTCGAGGTCGACAGCGACGTGACATTGCTATTGGTGGAGCTCAGTCCGGTGGACAGCGAGCTTGTCGAAGTCGACAGCGAAGCGATATTGCTGTTGGCAGTGCTCAGGCCTGTGGAAGTCGACGTGGACAGCGACGCTACATTGCTGTTGGTCGTGCTCAAACCCGTCGATGTCGAAGTGGACAGCGATGCGACATTGCTGTCTGTGGTGCTCAGGCCCGTCGACAGAGAGACGATGCCGCTGGCCGCCGTGCTCAGGCCGGTCGAAGTGGAGCTCGACAGGGATGCCACGCCGCTGTTGGCGGTGCTCAAACCGGTGGACAGCGAAGAGATGCCGCTCGCGGCGGTGCTCAGGCCGGTCGAGGTAGAGCTTGACAGCGAGCTGATGCCTGTCGAAGCCGAGGTTGACAGTGAGGTGACGCTGCTGGTGGCGGTACTCAAACCCGTTGACGTCGACGTTGAGAGCGACGTGATCCGGCTGTCGGCGGTGCTCAGGCCCGTGGATGTTGAAGTCGACAGCGAGGTGACGTTGCTGTTGGTCGTGCTCAAGCCTGTGGACAGGGAAGTAATGCCGCTGGTTGCCGTGCTCAGACCTGTGGAGGTCGAAGTAGACAGCGAAGCAACATTGCTGTCAGTGGTGCTCAGGCCGGTTGACAGGGAGGCTATTCCGCTGGTCGTGGCACTCAGACCGGTCGAGGTCGAGGTCGACAGCGAAGTGACGCTGCTATTGGTCGTGCTCAGCCCAGTCGATAGGGAGGTGATACCGCTGGCGGAAGTGCTCAAGCCTGTCGAGGTGGAGGTCGACAGTGAAGTGATCCGGCTGTCAGCGGTGCTCAAACCCGTGGAGGTGGAGGTCGATAGTGAGCTGAGGCCGGTCGATGCGGAAGTCGACAGAGAAACGACATTGCTGTTGGCTGTGCTCAGGCCGCTGGACAGGGATGTGATGCCGCTCGCAGCAGTGCTCAAGCCCGTTGACGTCGAGGTTGATAGCGAGGTGACGCTGCTATTGGTGGTACTCAGGCCGGTCGACAGTGAACTTGCCGAAGTCGAGAGGGATGCGATGCCACTGGCCGCGGTGCTCAAACCCGTGGACGTCGAGCTCGAGAGCGAACTGACGCCGGTGGAGGCAGAGGTCGACAAGGAGGTGACGCTGCTGTTCGTTGTACTCAGGCCGGTCGACAGGGAAGTAATACCGCTGGCGGAGGTGCTCAGTCCCGTCGAGGTGGAGGTCGACAAAGAGGTGATCCGGCTATCCGCGGTGCTCAGGCCCGTGGAGGTGGACGTCGACAGCGACGCGACGTTGCTGTTCGTGGAACTCAAGCCGGTGGACAGCGAGGTGATGCCGCTGGCGGCCGTGCTCAGGCCTGTCGAGGTTGACGTGGACAGTGAACCGATGCCGGTCGATGCGGAAGTCGACAGGGATGTCACGCTGCTGTTCGTCGTGCTCAGGCCTGTGGACAGGGAGGTAATGCCGCTGGCGGAAGTGCTCAATCCCGTCGAGGTGGAGGTCGACAGGGAGGTGATCCGGCTATCCGCGGTGCTCAGGCCCGTGGAGGTGGACGTCGACAGCGAGGTGACGCGGCTGTCGGTTGTGCTCAGGCCGGTGGACAGCGAAACGATGCCGCTGGCGGCGGTGCTCAGGCCGGTCGACGTCGACGTGGACAAAGAACTGATGCCCGTCGAGGCGGATGTCGACAAGGACACCAGGCTGCTGCCCGTGGAGCTCAGTCCCGTTGACAGCGAGGTAATCCCGCTGGCCGCCGTGCTCAGGCCGGTGGATGTCGAAGTCGAAAGAGAGCTGATGCCCGTGGAGGCCGATGTCGACAGCGATGCCACGCTGCTGGTCGCGCTGCTCAGGCCCGTCGAGAGTGAGGTGATGCCGCTGCTGGCCGTGCTCAAGCCTGTTGAAGCCGAGGTGGACAGCGAAGTGACGTTGCTGTTCGTGCTGCTCAGCCCGGTCGAAAGCGAACTGAACCCGGTGGAGACCGAGGTCGACAGTGAGTTGAAGCCAGTCGAGATCGAACTGAAGCCGGTGGAGAGGGAGCTGACGTTGCTTTCCGCGCTGCTCAGGCCCGTCGACAGCGAACTGAAACCCGTCGAGACAGAGCTGAAGCCTGTAGACAGCGATGCGACGCCGCTGTTTGTGGTGCTCAGGCCAGTCGACAGGGAGGCAATGCCACTGGTGGCGGTGCTCAAGCCGGTGGAGGTCGACGTTGACAGCGATGTGATCCGGCTGTCGGCGGTGCTCAGGCCCGTTGAGGTGGACGTTGACAGCGAGGTCGCGTTGCTATTGGTCGTGCTCAGGCCGGTGGACAGGGAGCCGATGCCGGTCGAAGCCGATGTCGACAAGGACGTGACATTGCTGTTGGTGCTGCTCAGGCCAGTCGACAAGGAGCTTATGCCGCTGCTGGCCGTGCTCAGTCCTGTGGAAGTGGATGTCGATAGTGAGGTGATGCGGCTGTCAGCGGTGCTAAGGCCGGTCGATGTCGAGGTCGACAGCGAAGTGACGCTGCTGTTGGTGGTACTCAGGCCCGTGGACAGCGAAATGATGCCGCTGGCAGCGGTGCTCAGTCCGGTGGACGTGGAGGTCGAAAGAGAGCTGATGCCTGTCGATGCCGAGGTCGACAGCGATGTGACATTGCTGTTGGTACTGCTCAGGCCGGTGGACAGCGAGGTGATGCCGCTGGTTGCCGTGCTCAGGCCGGTGGAGGTCGAGGTCGACAGCGAGGCAAGGCCGCTGGAGATGGTGCTGACACCGGTCGAGAGGGAACTGACGCCCGTGGACATCGATGCGACTGCGCTATTCGTGGAGCTCAGTCCTGTCGACAGGGACGTGATCCCGCTGGTCGCCGTGCTCAGGCCGGTTGACGTCGAGGTGGACAGGGAGCCGACCGCGGTCGAAGCGGACGTCGACAAGGACGTAACACTACTGCTGGTGGTGCTCAAACCGGTAGACAGCGAGGTGACGCTGCTGGCTGCACTGCTCAGGCCGGTGGAGAGCGAGCCAATACCGCTGGACGTGGACGTCGACAGCGACGTGATGCGGCTGTCAGCGGTGCTCAGGCCGGTCGATGTGGAGGTGGACAGCGAAGTGACGTTGCTGTTTGTCGCGCTCAAGCCGGTGGACAGCGAGACGATGCCGCTGGCGGAGGTACTCAAGCCGCTCGACGTCGATGTCGACAGGGAGGTGATGCGGCTGTCGGCGGTGCTCAGGCCCGTCGATGTCGAAGTAGATAGCGACGTGACGCGGCTATCGGTCGTGCTGAGGCCCGTGGATAGCGAGGCCACGTTGCTGTTGGCGCTGCTCAGGCCGGTGGATAGTGAACTGGTCGAGGTCGACAGGGATGCGATGCCACTGCTTGCGGTGCTCAGGCCTGTCGATGTCGAAGCCGACAGCGATGTAACGCTGCTGTTGGTCGTGCTGAGTCCCGTAGAGAGCGAATTGATACCGCTGGCAGCCGTGCTCAGCCCCGTGGACGTCGAGGCCGACAGCGATGTGACGTTGCTGTTCGTGGTGCTCAAGCCCGTGGACAGCGAGGTAACGCTGCTGTTGGCTGTGCTGAGTCCAGTGGACAGCGAGTTGCTGGCGGTCGAAAGCGATGTGACGTTGCTGTTGGTGCTGCTCAGGCCGGTGGACAGCGAGGTGATGCCGCTGGCGGCTGTGCTCAAGCCCGTCGACGTCGAAGTGGACAGCGAACTGGTCGATGTCGACAGGGATGCGATACCGCTGGTTGCGGTGCTCAAGCCGGTCGACGCGGAGGTTGACAGCGAAGTGATCCGGCTGTCTGCGGTGCTCAACCCGGTGGACAGCGAGATGATCCCGCTAGCCGCCGTGCTCAAGCCGGTAGAGGTGGAGGTCGAGAGCGAACTGATGCCCGTCGATGCCGAAGTTGATAGCGAAGCCACGCTGCTGTTGGCGGTACTCAGCCCGGTGGACAGCGAAACAATCCCGCTTGTGGCGGTGCTCAAACCCGTCGATGTCGACGTGGACAGGGACGTGACGCGGCTGTCGGTGGTGCTCAGCCCAGTAGACAGCGATGTGATCCCGCTGGCCGCCGTGCTCAGGCCGGTAGACGTCGAGGTCGAGAGTGAACTGATGCCAGTCGATGCCGAGGTCGACAGCGAGGCCACGCTGCTGTTGGTGCCGCTCAGGCCGGTCGATGTCGAAGTGGACAGCGACGTGACGCTGCTGTTGGTCGTGCTCAGGCCCGTGGACAGTGAAGTGATACCACTGGTAGCCGTGCTCAAACCTGTGGACGTCGAGGTCGAGAGTGAGCTGACGCCTGTCGATGTTGAAGTCGACAGCGATGCCACGCTGCTATTCGTGGTGCTCAGGCCGGTGGACAGTGAAGTGATGCCGCTGGTGGCAGTGCTCAAGCCGGTCGATGTCGAAGTGGACAGCGACGTGACGTTGCTGTTGGTCGTGCTCAGGCCGGTGGACAGTGAGATGACGCCGCTGCTTGCCGTGCTGAGGCCGGTGGAGGTCAATGTGGACAGCGAGGTGACGCTGCTATTCGTCGTGCTCAGGCCAGTGGAGAGCGAACTGGTCGAGGTTGACAGGGATGCGATGCCACTGGTCGCCGTGTTGAGGCCGGTCGATGCCGAGGTCGACAGCGAGGTGACGCTGCTGTTGGTCGTGCTGAGCCCGGTGGATAGCGAGGTGATGCCGCTGGTGGCGGTGCTCAAGCCTGTGGAGGTCGATGTGGACAGGGAACTGATACCTGTCGAGGCGGAGGTCGACAGCGAAACCACGCTGCTGTTGGTGGTGCTCAGACCGGTGGACAGCGAACTGGTCGAGGTCGACAGGGATGCGATGCCGCTGGTGGCTGTGCTCAGACCCGTCGAGGCAGAGGTCGACAGTGACGTCACGCTGCTGTTGGTCGTGCTCAGGCCGGTCGACAGGGAAGTGATGCCGCTGGTGGCGGTGCTCAGTCCCGTGGACGTCGAGGTCGACAGTGAAGTGACGTTGCTGTTCGTTGTGCTCAGGCCGGTGGACAGTGAGGTGATGCCGCTGGTGGCGGTGCTCAAGCCCGCAGAGGTCGAGGTCGACAGTGAGGTGATCCGGCTGTCTGCGGTACTGAGGCCGGTTGATGCCGAGGTGGACAGGGAGCTGATGCCGGTCGAGGCGGATGTCGACAGCGAAGTGACGCTGCTATTCGTAGTGCTCAGGCCCGTGGACAGCGAAATGATGCCGCTGCTTGCGGTGCTCAAGCCCGTCGAGGTCGAGGTTGACAGCGAGGTAACACGGCTGTCCGTGGTGCTCAGGCCGGTGGACAGCGACGTGATGCCACTGGTGGCCGTGCTCAAACCTGTGGACGTAGAGGTCGAGAGGGAACTGATGCCCGTCGATGCCGAAGTCGACAGCGACGTGACACTGCTATTTGTCGTGCTCAGGCCGGTGGATAGCGAGGTAATGCCGCTGGTTGCCGTACTGAGGCCGGTCGATGTCGATGTGGATAGCGAAGTGACGCTGCTATTCGTCGTGCTCAGTCCAGTGGACAAGGAGACGATGCCGCTGCCGGCCGTGCTGACTCCTGTGGACAGGGAAGTGATCCCGCTGTTGGCGGTGCTCAAACCTGTGGACGTAGAGGTCGAGAGGGAGCTGATGCCCGTCGATGCCGAAGTCGACAACGAAGTGACGCCGCTGTTGGTTGTGCTCAGGCCCGTGGACAGCGAGGTGATGCCGCTGGTCGCCGTGCTCAGCCCCGTTGATGTGGAGGTCGACAAAGACGCGATGCCGCTGTTCGCCGTGCTGAGACCGGTGGAGGTCGATGTAGACAGCGACGTGACGCTGCTGTTCGTTGTGCTCAGTCCGGTGGACAGGGAGGTGATGCCACTGGCGGCGGTGCTCAGGCCTGTCGAAGTCGAGGTCGACAGTGAGGTGACGTTGCTGTTTGCCGTGCTCAGTCCAGTGGATAGCGAGGTAATGCCACTGTTGGCGGTGCTCAAGCCGGTAGACGTCGACGTGGACAGGGAACTGACGCCCGTCGAGGCAGAGGTCGACAGCGATGTCACGCTGCTGTTGGTGGTGCTCAGGCCTGTCGAAGTCGAGGTCGACAGTGAGGTGACGTTGCTGTTTGCCGTGCTCAGTCCGGTGGACAGCGATGAGATACCGGTGGACGCTGAGGTCGACAGGGACGTGATGCTGCTGGTGGCGGTGCTCAGGCCTGTGGATGTCGACGTGGACAGGGAGGTGACGCGGCTGTCCGTGGTGCTCAGGCCTGTTGACAGCGAATTAAGGCGGCTGGTTGAGGTGCTCAGGCCGGTCGATGTCGAGGTCGACAGCGAGGCGACGTTGCTGTCCGTGCTGCTCAGCGCCGTGGAAAGGCTGCTGAAGCCGGTGGAGGCCGAGGTGGACAGCGAATTGAGGTAGATCCGCGTGTTGTTGACGTAGTTCACGCAGGTCGACGCGGCGGAGTACATGGTGCCGCCATTGCCTGCGGTACAGGCGGCTTCCGGCAGTGTTTGCCCGTAGGCCGAACTCACGGGGCTGAGGCCTGCGCCGCCGAACAGTCCAGCAACCACCACAGCGCCTGCGGCGCCAACCTGGACCACCTTGGAGCCGCTGCGTTTGCCGCGCGCGCTCGAGATCTCCGACACGGCGACCCACGTGCCCAGAAGCTCGCTGTAGACGGTACGGTAGAACTTGTTCATGGTGGGGTTGGGGCAGGGGTATGGCCGTGGATGTTTGCTTAAGTGCTATTTGTAAAAATATGTACAAGTCATGTAACTAGTTCACAGGATTCTCCCATAGGTCAAAGAGAAAACATGTGAAAAATCTAGATGAATTTCTTGTAAATCATTGATTGGATTGATTTTTTGAGCAAAAAATCACGTGACAACAAAGTGTTAGATATATCGGTTTCCACATAGAGAATCCTGAAAAGTGATTCAATGTGTAACTGATACGCGATTTTTCACTCTTTTCCTGACATCTTTGGTGACTGATTTCACGAAAAACGTCACTTTCGGATTAATACCGAGATCCGGCTCACGCCCAGGCCTTCCAGGGACTTGGAGTCAGGAAAATGCGTTGGGATGAGGAGACACGGGCAGGCGGGGAGCCCGTCATCACGGCTGGTGGGCGCAGCCCGGCTGCGCGCGGGCATGGGCACCCCCGCGCGCCGCGGTTTGGCTGGAAAGAGGCGAGGAGGGCTTAGCCGCCTGTTGCCGGGGGCAGGCCTGCAAGCAGGCTCAAACGCGTCTGGAAAGACCGCTGTTGACCCGTCACAGGATCCGTGAAATGCATGGATTTCGCGAGGAGCTGCAAGGGCCGGCTGTAGTCGTCGTCGGGTGTGGGATGCACCGGCGGGTAGATCCTGTCGTTGAGGATGGGAATCCCCAGGGCATGCATATGCACACGCAGCTGGTGTTTCTTGCCGGTGACAGGGCTCAGGGCATAGCGGGCCCAGCCGCCACTGGCTTGCAGCACGCTGATGTGGGTCTCGCTGTTGGCGGGGCCAGGCGCTTCCTGCTGCCGGAAAAAGGGCGCACCCTGCACGATGCGGCTTTGGCGAAGCAGCGGAAAAGCGATGTCTTCACGCCATGGCGCGATGGCCTCGTAGTGTTTGGCCACCTCATGGCGCCTGAACAGGGCCTGGTAAGCATCACGGTCGGCGGGCCTGACCGAGAACAGCACCAGGCCGGCGGTTTCGCGGTCTATGCGGTGCAGCGGCGCCAGCCCGTCCAGGCCCAGGCGGTTTTTAAGGCGCACCAGCAGCGTTTCCTGCACATAGTGCCCCGAGGGCGTGACCGGCAAAAAATGCGGTTTGTCGGCCACCACCAGGTACTCGTCCTGGTAAAGCACGCTGGCCTCGAAGGGCACGCGGGGCTCGTCCTCCAGCGCGCGGTAGTAGTAGACGCGCATATGGCCGCGGTAGGGGCGTTCGGCCGTGACGGGTACGCCGAATTCGTCGGCCACCAGGCCGTCCCGCATGCGTTGCAGCCAGGTTTCGCGCGTGATCGCGGGAAAGCGCTGCACCAGGAAGTCGGTGATGCTGGGCCAGTTACCCGCCGGCAGGCCCACGCAGCTGGGGCTGACCCCGTCGCGGGTCGGCAGCCCATGGGACGGCTGCCCGTTCACGCTGGCACGGGCGGGCATTCACACACGGGTGAACACCACGTCCCAGACGCCGTGCCCCAGCTTGATGCCGCGGTTTTCAAACTTGGTCAGGGGCCGGTAGGCCGGCTTGGGCGCGTAGCCGCCTTCGGCTGCACCCGCCGTGTTGCGCAGCAGCGCCTCTGCGCCCAGCACCTCGAGGATCTGCTCGGCATAGGGCTGCCAGTCGGTGGCGCAGTGCAGGTAGCCGCCGGGCTTGAGGCGGGCGGCCAGCTTGGCGACCAATGGCGCCTGGATCAGGCGGCGCTTGTTGTGCCGTTTTTTGTGCCAGGGATCGGGGAAAAAGATGTGCACGCCATCCAGGCTGGCCGGGGGCAGCATGTTGTCAATCACTTCAACGGCGTCGTGCTGCAGGATGCGGATGTTGGCCAGGCCCTGCTCGCTGATGCGCTTGAGCAGCGCGCCCACGCCGGGGGTGTGGACCTCGCAGCACAGGAAGTTTTTTTCGGGCATCAGGGCGGCGATGTGGGCCGTGGCCTCGCCCATCCCAAAACCTATTTCAAGGATGGTCGGGGCCGAGCGCTGGAACATGGCCTCGAAATTCGCCGGCTCTGCCGTATAGGGAAGCAGGAATTGCGGGCCCACGTCGGCAAAGGCCTTGGCCTGGCCGACAGTGGTGCGGCCGGTGCGCCGCACGAAGCTGCGGATGTTGCGGGGAGCGCCCGGTTCGGCGGCCGCGCCTTCTGGCGTTTCGGCGGGGAGGGAGGCGGGCGGGGTGGGGGATGTTGTATCTGTCACCGGCCGATTTTAAAGCGGGCCGCCCAGAGGGGCACCGCCTGGCGCAGCCAATCCTGTGGCGTGGCGGCGCTCGCGTCCAGCTGCAGGCCGAGGACGGCGCCCGCTTTTCGCAGCACCGCCAACGGCTCGCGGGTATCCAACGCCTGCGCCCCATTTTGTTTGGAGAGCTTTTCGCCGTTCGCACCCATCACAAGCGGCGTGTGCAAATAGCGCGGTAGCGGCAGGCCCAGCGCGCGCTGCAGCAGGATTTGTCGCGCCGTGTTGTCGGCCAGGTCTTCACCGCGCACGATGTCGGTCACGCCCTGGGCCGCGTCGTCGACCACCACTGCCAGCTGGTAAGCCCACAGGCCGTCGGCACGCTTGAGGACAAAGTCGCCGACGTCATGGGCCACATCCTGCGATTGCGGGCCCCGCAGGCGGTCGTGCCAGTCGATAGGCGGCCCGGCTCGTGTGTCCAGCCGCCAGGCACGCGCCGGGCGGCCGTGCAGGCCGCTGCGGCAAGTGCCGGGGTAGACCAGCTCACCATGGCGCTCGCGCGCCTGCCCGGAAGCCGCCAGCGCGCGGGCGATGTCCTGGCGCGTGCAGCCACACGGGTAGGCCAGCCCGCGCGCGACCAGTGAGTCCAGCGCCTGCTGGTAGAGCGCGCCGCGCTGCGATTGATAGAGGGGTGGCTCGTCCGGCAGCAGGCCGCATTGGGCCAGCTGTTCAAGAATGATCTGGTCGGCGCCGGGCACGCAGCGCGGCGTGTCCACGTCCTCGATGCGCACCAGCCAGCGGCCCTGGTGCGCGCGGGCGTCCAGCCAGCTGGCCAGCGCGGCCACGAGTGAGCCTGCGTGCAGCGGGCCGGTCGGGGAAGGGGCGAACCGGCCTCGGTATTCGGCCTCCATGCGGGCGCTCCCGAACCTGGTTTTCAGGCTGGCCGCCACGCAGGGCCGCCCCAAGTAAGGCCCGCCCCCTCGGGGGGCAGCGCAGTACGCGAAGCGACAAGCGTGGGGGCTAACAAATTTCGAGGGCCATTTCAAGGCCCGAGATAAAGCCTTCTTCGACGCGATGCCCCAGGCACCAGTCGCCGCAGGCGCCTATGCGGGATCTGGCGTCCCATGCGTGGGTCTTGCCCAGGGGCTGCATGGTCTGGGCATGGCGCCAGCGGTGCACCACGGCATGGGGCGGCGCGGCGCGTATGCCGGTGACTTCGGTGAAGGCCTTGAGCAACTTGGCCTTGACGCGTTCGGCGTCGTCTTCCAGGTGGCGCTGCGACCAGTCGGGGCTGGCCTGCACGGTCCAGCGTTCGATGGGGCTGCGGCCGGGCTTGGAGGATTCGCGCGCCAGCCAGGCGATGCGGTGGTGGGTGCTGCGCGCCGCGTTCCAGTGGGGGCCCAGGTGCGCCATCGTGGGCTGCATGGCCTGGGGGAAGGCCAGCATCAGCGTCCAACAGGGCGCCACGCTGACCTTGGAGAGCGCTTCCATCAGCGGCTTGCCCTGTTGTGAACTCAGCAGCAGGGCGTGCGCTTGCGGCGACGGTAAGGCCAGCACCACGTCGTTAAAGCCCGAGTGCACCAGGCTGCCGGCGCCCGGGCCTTCGGTCTGCAGTTGCCATTGCTCGGGGTGCAGCCTGTCGCGTTCCAGGCGCATCACTTCGGTTTCCAGCAGCAAGCGGCCCGCGGCGGCAAGGGGTTGTGCCCATTGCCGCACCAGCGCATTCATGCCCGGCGTGGGCACCCAGTGCGCCTCTTTGGGCGGCAGTGCCGAGGCCACGACACGGCCCAGCTCGTCGAGGATGCGCACGGTGTTGGCGCTCCAGGGCCGCACCAGCCCGGGAACCGTGGCCAGGGCTTTTTCGAAACGCGCGTCGCGCACGGTGAAGTACTGGGTGCCGTGGTCGAAGCCGCCGAATTCGCTGTCCCGGGTGGCCATGCGCCCGCCGGCTTCGCGGCTTTTCTCGAACACGGTGACCTGGTGCCCGGCCTGCGCCAGCGTGCGCGCGCAGGCAATGCCGGCGATGCCGGCGCCTATCACGGCGATGCGGCGTCCGGCCGCGGATTCAGGAAGGGGGAGGCTGGTGTTTTTTGTCATGTCTGTGTGTCTTTTTAGGGTTGATGAATGAGGCGCCTTGCCGCTTTCGACGGCAATTCACGGCCCCCAGCCTTGGTCATCACATCTCAACCATAAACGAAATTCGTCAACAGGTTTCAAGCACACTCTACACGCAGGCGTGGCTACCGAGCCTGGATTGCGGTCCGACTACGGGTTTTCACCCCAGCAGCGCCTTTCGCGTGGCCGCGCTCTCCAGTTGCTTGAGCCACCACTGCAAGGCGCGCCCCTCCTTGCCGTCGGGCGCGCGCATCCAGGCATAACTCATGGGCACCTGGCGCGGCGCGCGCTGCATGCGTTTTTCCACCAGCCTGCCGGTGGCGACGTGCGGGCGCGCCAGGTATTCCGGCAGGAAGCCGCCGCCCAGACCGCGCAACTGCGCCTGGAGTTTTTCCTGCATGCCGGGCACGGTGAAGATGTCCTGGCCACCCAGAAGGCCCACCGTGATGCCGCTGCCGCGCTGCACCGAATCGGCCACCGCCACGGCGCGGTGCGGCATCAGCATGGCATCGGTCACGGGCTCGGGGGCTTGCGCCAGGGGGTGGTGCGGCGCGACCGCGTAAATGAAGTGGATGCTGCCCAGCGTCTTGTGCTGCACCGAGGTATTGACCGCCGGTTCGATGGCCACGCCGATGGCCAGGTCGGCCTGGCCTGAAGTGAGCGCCTCCAGCGTGCCCGACAGCGCCTCTTCACGCAGGCGCAGGCGGGTGGGCGGGTTCAATGCGAAGAAGGCCTCACACAGCTCCATCACCGTGGTGCGCGAAATCACACTGTCCACCGCCAGCGTGAGCTGCGGCTCCCAGCCGGTGGCCACGCGCTTGACGCGGTTGGCCACTGCGTCCAGCTCCGCCAGCAGGCGGCTGCCCTCACGCAGCAATTCCTTGCCGGCCTCGGTCAGCTTCGCCTGGCGCGAAGAGCGGTCAAAGAGCAGCACGTCCAATGCATCTTCCACCTGCCGGATGCGGTAAGTCAGGGCGCTGGGCACCAGGCCCAGCTCGCGCGCCGCAGCCGCCATGCTGCCGGCGCCGTGGACGGCGCCTATCAGGCTCAGGGTCTCGGGCGTCAGGGCGTCCCGTACCCGGTTGTTGATCGTTGGCATAAGAATGATTCAAATAATTTGAATGATGCCATCAAAGCGCAGCAATGGAAAGTGAGGCTCCCGCGCCTACATTGGAGTCATCGCTAACGAATCACAACGCACCTTGAAAGGAGCAGACCATGATGACCTTAAGAAACTCCAGTGACCGCGGCTACGCAGACCACGGCTGGCTCAAGTCTTTCCATTCCTTTTCTTTCGCCGGCTATTACGACCCGGCCCACATGGGCTTTGGCAACCTGCGCGTCATCAATGAGGACCGCATCGCGGCCGGCCGCGGCTTCGGCACGCACGGCCACCAGAACATGGAAATCATCAGCTATGTGCTGAGCGGTGAACTCGCGCACAAGGACAGCCTGGGTAATATCAAGGGCATCCCGCCGGGCGACGTGCAGCGCATGAGCGCCGGCACGGGCGTGCAGCACAGCGAGTTCAACCATGCGGAGGGCCAGACCACGCACTTCCTGCAGATCTGGATCGAACCCAATGTGACCGGCATCCCGCCCAGCTATGAGCAAAAGACGTTTGCCGACGCCGAAAAGCGCGGCGCCCTGCGCCTGGTGGCTTCGCCCGACGGAGCCAAGGGGTCCGTGCTGATCCACGCCGATGCCCGGCTTTATGCGGGCCTCTTTGACGGCGCAGAAAGCGCCACGCTGCCGCTGAGCGATGCACGCAAGACCTATGTGCACCTGATCCGCGGGCAGCTGGAAGTCAACGGCCGGGTGCTCAAGGCCGGCGACGCCGCCATGCTGCAATCGGAAGCCACCTTGCAACTGGCCCATGGCCAGGATGCCGAAGTTCTGGTGTTTGACCTGGCTCCCTGAGTCGGAGCAAATGCCGCAACACGAAGTAACACCCTGGGAGAGAGCGAATAGGTATGCATAGGTATTAGCTTGCCCGGAGTGTTTTTTTCATCCATCATTTCCCTGCCAGTTCACTTACTCTTATAAGGATTCACCATGCTCAATTCCCTGCAAAACCCTCTCGCCCTGGTCGGTCGCCTGCTGCTGGCCCTGCTGTTTGTGCCCGCCGGCTTCTCCAAGATCGCCGGCTTTGAGGGCACGGTAGGCTATATCGCGTCCAAGGGCGTACCGCTGCCTGGCGTCGCCGCCGCCATCGCCATCGTGGTGGAGCTGGGCCTGGGCCTCCTGCTGGCCGTAGGCTTCCAGACGCGCTGGGCTGCACTGGCCATCGGTGTCTTCACGGTCGTCATCACCTGCATCTTCCATGCGTTCTGGACTGACCCCACGCAGCAGATGATGTTCTTCAAGAACATGGCCATCGTCGGCGGCCTGTTCAGCATCGCAGCTTTCGGCGGCGGCGCCTGGAGCGTGGACGGCCAGCGCAAAGGCTGATCCGCAAGCAGGGCTGCAGCGAGGGGTTTCACGCCCCGGGCTGCAGCCCTTTTTTATTGATTCCAGATTTCATCTTCCTTTTCCATTCCCACGAAAGAACCTGAATGCCCAAAGTTGTCGTGATCTACCACTCCGGCTACGGCCATACCCAGCGCATGGCGCAGTCGGTGGCCGAAGGCGCCGGCGCAGAACTGCTGGCCATAGACGCCGACGGCAACCTGCCCGAAGGTGGCTGGGAAACCCTCAATGCCGCCGATGCCATCATCATGGGCTCGCCCACCTACATGGGCAATGTGAGCTGGCAGTTCAAGAAGTTCGCCGACGCATCCTCAAAACCCTGGTACAGCCAGGCCTGGAAAGACAAGCTCTTCGCCGGCTTTACCAACAGCGCCTCGATGAACGGCGACAAGCTGTCCACGCTGAACTACCTGTTTACCCTGGCCATGCAGCATGGTGGCATCTGGGTCAGCCAGGGTGTGCTGCCCAGCAACAGCAAGGCCGCATTGCGTAACGACGTCAATTACCTGGGGTCCTACAGCGGCGCCATGGCGCAGTCGCCCTCCGATGCCGGCGCCGGCGAAATGTCGGCCGGCGACCTGGAAACCGCACGCAGCTTTGGTGCGCGCGTTGCCGCCGTTGCGGCGAAGCTTTCGGCCTGATCCATTTTCTTAACGACGGGAATTCCATGACCATTGAATTGCAGCGAGACCTCGGCGCCACCATGGCCCAGCAGGTGAAGATCCGCAGCCATGCGTTCACCGCCGACGTCAGCGAAGCCGAGGGCGGCGCCGACAGCGGCCCCAGCCCGCACGACCTCTACGACGCAGCACTCGGCGCCTGCAAGGCGCTGACGGTGATGTGGTACGCCCGCAAGAAGGGCATCCCCGTCGAGGATGTTCAGACCCGCGTTGAGCGCGACGACTCACAGGAGCGCAGCGGTGTGTACAAGCTCGCGGCCAAACTGCGGATCAAAGGCAATTTGACCGATGCCCAATTGTCGGAGCTGCATGCCGTGGCGCAGAAATGCCCGGTGCACAAACTCATGACCACGGTCACTACGGAAATCACCACCGAACTGGAGCGCCTGCCATGAGCACCGTGTTGAAACTGACAGGCCACCACAAAGACCTGGGTGGCGGCTTTATGGTGCGCCGCCTTCTGCCCGCTGCGCAGCAGCAGTCCGTCGGCCCCTTTATCTTTTTTGACCACTTCGGTCCTGTGACCGAGCAGCCCGGCACCAACCACGACGTGCGGCCGCATCCGCATATAGGACTTGCGACGGTGACCTATTTGTTCGAGGGCGCGATGATGCACCGCGACAGCCTGGGCTCAGCCCAGCGCATAGAGCCCGGCGCCATCAACTGGATGACCGCAGGCCGCGGCATCGTGCATTCGGAGCGCGCGCCCGAAGACCTGCGCGGCACCGCCTACGTCAACCACGGCCTGCAGCTGTGGGCGGCCCTGCCCAAGGAGTTTGAGGAAACGGCGCCCGGTTTTTCACACACGCCGGCGGAGACGATTCCGGTCACCACGGTGGACGGCGCTGCCGTGCGCATCCTGATCGGTGAAGCCTTCGGAAAGACTTCGCCTGTCAGGACTTTCTCCAAGACGCTCTACCTCGACGTGGCCCTGGCCGCCGGCAAGCCTTTTACGCTGCCGTCGCTGGCCGAGCAGATGGCCGTGTATGCGGTGGATGGCGACCTGCTGGTGGGCGGCGAGCCGCTGGCCATGCACACCCTGGCGACGCTGGCGCCCGGCGCGGCGGTGCAACTGAGCGCAGACAAGGCGACGCGCCTGGTGGTGATAGGTGGCGAGGCGCTTGATGCGCACCGCTTCATGTGGTGGAACTTCGTTTCCAGTCGCAAGGAGCGCATCGTGCAGGCCGGCGAAGACTGGGAAGCGCAGGCCATGGGGCAAGTGCCGGGCGAGACCGAGTTCATCCCGCTGCCCGAGCGCAGGTTCACCGCGGGTTGAAGCGCGGGCCTGACGCGCCACAGCTCAACTAAGATCGCGCGATGCAAATTTTTACCCTGCTTCCCTGGAGCGACTGGCTGGCAATCGTCTGGTTTTTCACAGGCTGGATCGGCTATGCCTGGTTCGCCCGGCACTATGGCGTCAAGCGCTCCTCGCTGCTGGGCACCACCAACCGCTACCGGCATTACTGGCTGCTGCAGGCCACCGCGCGCGACCCGCGCGTGATCGACGGCATCATCACGCAGAACCTGTCGAGCACGCCGGCCTTTTTTTCGTCGACCACCATCATCATCATCGGCGGCCTGTTCGCCTTGCTGGGCACCACCGACAAGGCCGCTGAACTGGTGCGCGAGATTCCCTTCGCGGTGCGCACCTCGGTGCTGATTTTCGACCTCAAGGTGTTGCTGATGGTGGCGGTGTTTGTGTATGCCTTCTTCCGTTTCAGCTGGTCCATGCGCCAGTACACCTTTGTGGCCTTGCTGATCGGCTCCATGCCTTCGCCGCAGGAGTTTGAAGTCGGCAAGTTCGACCGCGAAGCTTTTGCCACGCGCACCAGCCGCATGGTGGGCCTGGCGGCGGAGACCTTTAATGATGGCCTCAGGGCTTACTATTTAAGTTTCGCCATCATGGCCTGGTTTTTTTCGACCTTCGCGTTTGCACTGGCGACCGCAGTGGTGGTGCTGATTCTTTACAACCGCGAGTTCAACTCCGACGTGCTGGGTGTGCTGCGCGACTAGGGCCTGCTTTTATCCCTAGATGTAGTTCAACAGGATTTTCGCGAGCGCGCCGGGGGCCAGCCGGGGAACGTCGTGTGCACAGGCCAGGCGATACGTGTCCCAACCGAGGTCGGGCTGCAGCCGTTCGTACAGATCAACAAAGGGACTTCCGTCCCAACTGGCCGCCACGAAGGCCTTGCGCCTGACCTTGCGCCAATGGCCCGTCAACCTGATCGCCTGCAGGAAAGTCGCCATTGGATGGGGGCGGCATCTCTTGTCGAGATGAGCCGCCGGTGTGCACCTCAAACCGTCCGCGGCCGCGCCCGCAATGAAGCGTTCCCGGTAGGCCGGCGTGGTGAGCGACCACACCGAGGCGCCGTTGTCGGGCACGTAGGCATCGACGTAGACCATCGCCTTGACGCAGGAGGGCTCCTTGTCCGCCGCGCCCGTGATGACCATTCCGCCGTACGAATGGCCGACAAGAACGGCTGGCGTATCACGTACGCGAAGCGCCTGAACCACCTCGTTGATATGGTAATCCAGGTTGACGGCGCCATTGGCGGGCTCGTCGCCCAGCCCCGAAAGCGTCAGCGCCTGGACCTCATGGCCTTGAGCTGACAACGCATCGCCGACAGCATCGAATGCCCAGCCTCCGTGCCATCCACCGGGCACCAGAACGAACCTGGCCATCTGTCAGGCCCTACCCAACTGCAAGGTCGCGCGCCAGCCGCAATCCGCTGAACTGCCAGCGCGCATCGGGCGGGAAGAAATTGCGGTAGCTCGCTCGAATATGGCTTTGCGGCGTGGCGCAGGAGCCGCCGCGCAGCACAAACTGGTTGCACATGAACTTGCCGTTGTATTCGCCGACCAGGCCCTCCCATGGCTTGTAGCCGGGGTAGGGGTTGTAGTTGGACTGCGTCCACTCCCACACGTCGCCAAACATCTGCGCGGGCAGGCCGCGGCTGCCCTCCTGCTGCGGCAGCGGATGGAAGGCCGAGGTCTCCACGAAGTTGCCCTGGCTTGCGGCGCCCGCCGGCAGGCCGCGCGCGGCGAGTTCCCATTCAAACTCGGTCGGCAGGCGGGCGCCGGCCCAGCGCGCAAAGGCATCGGCTTCAAAATAACTGAGGTGGCAGGCCGGCGTGTGAGGGTCCACATCAATCAGGCCTTGCAGCGTGAAATGCTGGTAGCCGCCCTCATCGCCCTGCCAATAGAAAGGCAGGATGACCTCGTTTTCCGTCACCCAGTCCCAGCCCATGGACAGCCACAGCTCGGGGCGCTGGTAGCCCTTGTCGGCGATAAAGGCCATGAGTTCGCCATTGGTCACCGGCCGGCTGGCCAGTTCAAAGGCCGCTACATAGGCCTTGTGGCGCGGCGTTTCATTGTCAAAGGCAAATTCACCATCGCGCCCTGTGTCAAAACCATGCTCAACCAGGCCGGCCTCATGGCGCAGCCATTCCACCGGCTGCGGGTGTATGCCGGCCAGCGGCCAGCGGCTCGCGTACGCGGGGCGCGCGGGGTTGAAGGACAGCGCATGCTTGATGTCGGTCAGCAGCAGCTCCTGGTGCTGCTGTTCGTGGTGAAGGCCCAGCGTGACCAGTTCGGTGAGTTCGCGCTGCCGCGCCTTGTCTGCGCCGGCCTCGACGGCTTCGATCACCGCCAGCATGCGCTGGTTGACTTGTGCCCGGTAGGCCAGCACTTCATCCAGCGAAGGCCGGCTGATCAGGCCGCGCTTGGGCCGAGGGTATTTGTCACCAACGCCGTTGTAGTAGCTGTTGAACAGCACGCGAAAGCCCGCATCGAAGGGCATGAAACCGGGCTCGAAACCTTCAAGGATGAAGGTCTCGAAAAACCAGGTGATGTGGGCCAGGTGCCATTTGGCGGGGCTGGCATCGGGCATGGACTGCAGCTGGCAGTCTTCGGGGCTCAGCGGCTGGATCAGCGCTTCGGTCTGCTGGCGCACGGCGCTGAAGCGCCTGGCGAGCGGGGAGGGCAGTGCCTGGGCGGCCTGTTGGCGCGCGGGGGAAGTGTCTTTGGGCATGGTGGCTACCGTTAAAAAAGGGACGGCGGGCGGACGTGCGATGCGAACGATTCAAAAGCTTCGCACGGGGCTTGGGGCTCAGCTGTCAGACAAAAGCCCGAGAAGTTCGGGCCTGCGCGTCCTGGGGGGCGGGTGCAGGGGCTTTGCTGGCGGATCGACCTGGGGTTTGAGCTCCGGGTCCACCGCGCGGCGTTCGTCAAACACAAAGCACTCACCGTCAAAATGCGCGCGCCCGCTCTCTTCGAAATACTTGAGGATGCCGCCCTCAAGCTGCCAGACGTTCTCCACCCCGGCCTCGCGCATGAGGATGGCGGCCTTCTCGCAGCGTATGCCGCCGGTGCAAAAACTCACCACGGTCTTGCCCGCCAGATCTTGCTTGTGCGCCAGCAGGGCTTCGGGAAATTCGGTGAATTTGCGGATGCGCCAGTCGATGGCATTGTGAAAAGTGCCGACGTCGGCTTCAAAGTCGTTGCGCGTGTCCAGTGTTACCACCGGGCGGCCGGCGTCGTCGTGGCCCGTATCCAGCCAGCGCTTGAGCGTGGCGGCATCCACCGCCGGCGCCCGGCCGGCCGCGGGCTGGATCGCTGGGTGGTTCATGCGGATGATTTCGGGCTTGACCTTGACCAGCAGCTTGCGAAAAGGCTGGGCGCCGGACCAGCTTTCCTTGGCCTGCAGGTCCGCAAAGCGTGCGTCCTGTTTCAACCATGCCAAAAAATCATGAATATCGCCGGCCGGGCCTGCCAGGAAGAGGTTGATGCCTTCTTCGGCCAGCAGTACCGTCCCCTTGATGGCGTGGCCTTGCAACCTGCCCGCCAGGCTGGTTTGCAGCGCCTCGGGCTCGGCCAGCGTGACAAACTTGTAGGCCGCAATGTTCAGGATTTGCATGATGCGATCAATTGTAGGCAGGCATGCAAAGCCTTGCACCGGCCGGTGGAGCCTCAGCGGACAGACCCGGCCCTAAAATGACCTCTATGTTTGTTCATTTGCGTCTCCACACCGAATTTTCCGTCGTTGACGGCACCAATCGCATCGATGAAGTCGTGGCCGCCGCAGCCGCCGACGGCCAGCCGGCACTGGCCATCACCGACCTGAGCAACCTCTTCGGCACCGTCAAGTTTTACAAGGAAACCCGCGGCGCGGGCGTCAAACCCCTGATAGGCGCCGACATCTGGGTGCAGGTACCGGGCAAGGATGCCGGCACACCCGCCGCCCGCCTGCTGCTGCTGGTGCAAAGCCGCCAGGGCTACCTGAACCTGTCCGAGATCCTCACGCGGGCCTGGACCAAGAATGTGGTGCGCGACCAGGCGGTGGTCAAGCTCGAATGGCTGCAAGAGCTGGGCGAAGGCCTGATTGCGCTGTCGGGCGCGCAGGGCGGCTCCGTGGGCCAGGCCCTGCTGCAGGGCGACAGCGCCCGCGCCGCGGAATGCGCGCTGTATTTCGCGGGCCTGTTTCCCCACCGCTTTTACCTGGAACTGCAGCGCGCCCAGCGGCCCGACGACGAGCGCCATGTGGCCGCCGCCGTCCAGCTGGCGGCGCGGCTCAAGCTGCCCGTGGTGGCCACCCACCCCGTGCAGTTCCTGACCTACGACGATTACGAGGCGCATGAAGCGCGCGTCTGCATCTCGGAAGGCGAGATCCTGGGCAACACGCGGCGCGTGCGCAAGTTCACGCGCGAGCAGTACTTCAAGTCGACCGAACAGATGCAGGCGCTGTTCGCCGACGTGCCCACGGCCCTGGCCAACACGCTGGAGATCGCCAAGCGCTGCAACCTCACGCTCGAGCTCGGCAAACCCATGCTGCCGGACTACCCGACGCCCGAAGTGGGCGGCGTGCGCATGCCCATCGACGAGTATTTCCGCCAGGCCTCGTTTGAAGGCCTGGAAGAGCGCCTGGCCCACCTGTACCGCGATGCGGCCGTGCGCGACCAGAAGCGGCCCGAGTACGTCAAGCGGCTGGAGTTCGAGATCAACACCATCCTCAAGATGGGTTTTCCCGGCTACTTCCTGATCGTGGGCGACTTCATCAACTGGGCCAAGAACAACGGCTGCCCGGTCGGGCCGGGCCGGGGCTCCGGCGCGGGTTCGCTGGTGGCCTATTCGCTCAAGATCACCGACCTGGACCCGCTGCAGTACAACCTGCTGTTCGAGCGCTTCCTGAACCCGGAGCGGGTGTCCATGCCCGACTTCGATATCGACTTCTGCCAGAGCAACCGCGACCGCGTGATCGATTACGTGAAGGACAAGTACGGCAAGGACGCCGTGAGCCAGATCGTGACCTTCGGCACCATGGCGGCGCGCGCCGCCATCCGCGACGTGGGCCGTGTGCTGGATTTCCCCTACGGCTTTTGCGACGGCATCTCCAAGCTCATCCCCAATAAGCCGGGCCAGCACATCACGATTGAACAGGCGAAAGAGCAGGAGCCCGTGCTGGCCGAGCGCGAGCGCAAGGAAGAGGACGTGCAAACCCTGCTGGCACTCGCGCAAAAGCTCGAGGGCCTGACCCGCAACGTCGGCATGCACGCCGGGGGCGTGCTGATCGCGCCCAGCAAGCTGACCGATTTCTGCCCGCTTTACGCCCAGCCGGGCAGCGACTCCGCGGTGAGCCAGTTCGACAAGGACGACGTGGAGGCCATTGGCCTGGTCAAATTCGACTTTTTGGGCCTGGCCACCCTGACCATCCTGGAGATCGCCAGGGAGTTCATCATCGCGCGCCACCCGGCCCAGAAAGACTTCAAGTTCGAAGACCTGCCGCTCAACGATCGCAAGGTCTACGAGCTTTTCGGCCGGGGCCAGACCGAAGCCGTGTTCCAGTTTGAAAGTATCGGCATGCAGCGCATGCTCAAGGACGCCAAGCCGGACCGCCTGGAAGACCTGATCGCGATGAATGCGCTGTATCGACCGGGGCCCATGGAGCTGATCCCGACCTATATCGCGCGCAAGCAGGGCAAGGAAGTGCCCGAATACCCGGACCCGCGCGTCAAGGCCATCCTCGAAGAGACCTACGGCATCATGGTCTACCAGGAGCAGGTGATGCAGACCGCGCAGATCCTGGGCGGCTACTCGCTGGGCGGCGCCGACTTGCTGCGCCGCGCCATGGGCAAGAAGAAGAAAGAGGAGATGGACGCGCAGCGCGCGATCTTCCGCAAGGGCGCGGGCGAGGGTGGCCTCAGCGAGGAGAAGGCCGACGAGGTCTTCGACCTGATGGAAAAGTTCGCGGGCTACGGCTTCAACAAGTCGCACTCCGCCGCCTATGCGCTGCTGGCCTACCACACGGCCTGGCTCAAGGTGCACTACACCGCCGAGTTCTTCGCCGCCAACATGACGGTGGAAATGGACGACACCGACAAGCTCAAGGTCCTGTTCGGCGACGCGCAGAAGATGGGCATACAGTTCGAGTCGCCCGACATCAACCGCGGCGACTACCGCTTCGAGCCCATCAGCGCGACCTCGGTGCGTTACGGCCTGGGCGCCGTCAAGGGCACCGGCCAGCAGGCGATCGCCGCGATTGTCGCGGCGCGCAAGGAAGGCGGCCCCTTTACCTCGCTCTACGACTTTTGCGTGCGCGTGGACCGCAGCCGCCTGAACAAACGCACGGTGGAAGCCCTGATCAAGGGCGGCGCCTTCGACAACCTGCAGCTCAACCGCGCCTCGCTGCTGGCCTCGGTGGACCGTGCCTTTGAGTTCGCCGCCGCGACCGAGGCCAACGCCAACCAGGGCGGGCTGTTCGACATGAGCGACTCGCACGCCGCCAGCACCCAGGAGCCGCCGCTGGTGGAGGCCATGCCCTTCGGCGTGAAGGCGCGCCTGGTGCAGGAAAAAACCGCGATCGGCTTTTACCTTTCGGGCCATTTGTTCGACGAGGTGGAAACCGAGGTGCGCCAGTTCGCCAAACGCAAGATCGAGGACCTGATCGACTCGCGCGAGCCGCAGCTGCTGGCCGCCATCCTGAGCGACCTGCGCGTGATCAACGGCAACCGCGGCAAGCTGATCATCTTCAAGCTTGACGACAAGACCGATGTGCTTGAGGCCTCGGTGGACGAGGCGCTGTTCAACGCCAACCGCAACCTGCTCAAGGACGACGAGCTGGTGATCGTGCAGGGCACGCTGCAGGGCGCGTCCGAGCGCTTTGGCCGCCGCTTCAAGGTCACCCAGGTGTGGGACCTGGAAACCGCGCGCTGCAAATTCGGCAAGTACCTGCGCGTGGCCGTCAACGGCAGCGCGCCCGATATCTCACGCATGGTCAGGGACTTCCCGCCGCGCCGCGAAATGTCGGATCAGGGCGAGATCAGCCGCGGCCTGCCGGTGCGCCTGAGCCTCAGGCGGCAAAACGAGGTGGGCGGCGCGACGGCCGAACTGCACCTGGGCGAAGCCGCCAGGTTCTTCCCTACCGATGCGGCGCTGGCCAGCTGGATGGCGCAGGCCGACAAGGGGCTGGTGCAGATTGTGTATGAGTGACGGCGGGCTGCTGTTTGCCTGGAGCGCCCTAGCGCTCGGCCGGGCCTAGTCCTTGGGGCCGAATTCAACGGGAAAGTCGGTGATGATCTTGCCGTTTTCATCCGGAGGAATGCGTTCCGCCTTCTCCACGGCCCGGAGAACGGCATCGTCCCAGGCTGGCACGCCGCTGGATTTGCTCAGCTTCGAACTCATGATCAGTCCCGTGGAGGAGACTTTCACCTGGACGACGGCTTTCGGGTTGCCCTGAATGCTTTCAGGATTGGCAAAGACGATGTTGCGCTTGAACAAAGCGGCCAGCCGTCCTCTGTAATTCGCTGATGGACCGCTGGCCCTTTGCGCCGTGCCGGTGGCGTCGGGGCTGCCTGTTGCACCGGCCAGGCCCATGGCGCGCCTGATGTTCGCCTGGCGCTGCTTTTCCGCTTCCGCATCCGCCAGTTTTTTCTTTTCCGCCTCTTTCGTGTCCAGCTTCTTGGCGTCTTCGGCGGCCTTGCGTTTGGCCAGTTCTTCCTTGGCCTTCTGCTCTTTCAGCTCTTTGTCTTTTTTCGCCTGCAGCTCGGCCTTGAGCTTTTCCTGCTTCTGGTTCTCGGCCTCTTTTTGCTGCTGCAGCAGCTTGCGTTTTTTCTCCTGCTCCAGCGCAATGTCGACATTGGGCGTGGGAGGGGGCGGCGGCTTCACTTCCGGCGTGGGGGGGGCCGGCGGTGGCGGCGGCGGGGTGGGGGCTTCGACCAGCTTGGGCGCCACGGCCTGCGGCACGCTGGTCCATATTTCGGCCTCGAAGGACGCCGCCTTGTCGCTGTGCTTCCAGTTGATGCCCCAGGTCAGCGCTGCCATCAACAGCAAGTGGGCAAGCACGGCCAAGCTGAAGGCGCGCAGCGAACCCGTGTCGCGGGGCGGTCCGAACTCGATGCGGTCTGCGGCGCTGGGCATGGCGAACTCCGGGCGGCCGGGCGGCTACTTGTTGCCGGTCTGCACCGACAGGCCCACACGCGAGACACCGGCTTTTTGCAGGTTGTCCATGACCTGGACCACGGTTTCGTACTTGATGGATTTGTCGGCGCTGATGACTACGGGCACGGCCTGCGCGCCCTCGGCCTTCACGCCCGGCTCCAGCCGTGCGATGTCGGCCGCGACGTTGCGCACCTGGCTGGGCACGCTGTCGGTCTTGATCTTGATCTGCACGGTTTCATCCTTGCCGATCAGGATCTGCACCGGGTTCTGCGGCTGACTGGGCGCCTTGCCGACCTTGGGCAGTGCGATCATGCTGGGCGTGATCAGCGGCGCCGTCACCATGAAGATGATGAGCAGCACCAGCATCACGTCGATAAAAGGCACCATGTTGATCTCACTGATGGTGCGCCGGCCGCGGCCGCGGCGGGAATTGACTGCTGGCATGGCGGTCTCCTTACAGCTCTAGTGGCCCGAAGGTGATTGGGCGCCCAGGTTGCGCTGCAGGATGTTGGAGAACTCTTCGATGAAAGTCTCCAGCCGGTTGGCCACGCGGTCTATGTCGTGCGAGAAGCGGTTATAGGCGACGACGGCCGGAATCGCCGCGAACAGGCCGATGGCGGTGGCCACCAGCGCTTCGGCGATGCCGGGCGCCACCGTGGCCAGCGTGACCTGCTCCAGGGCCGCCAGGCCGGTGAAGGCGTGCATGATGCCCCAGACGGTGCCGAACAGGCCCACGTAAGGCGATACCGAGCCGACGGTGGCCAGGAAGGACAGGTTGGATTCGATAGCGTCGAGTTCGCGCTGGTAGCTCGCGCGCATGGCGCGGCGCGCGCCGTCCAGCAGCGTGCCGGGGTCGGTGATGTGGCGCTCGCGCAGCTTCTGGTATTCACGCATGCCGCTGGCGAAAATCCGTTCCATCGCGCCCGAATGTTTGGCGTTCTGCGCGGCGCCGGCGAAGAGGTCGTTCAGGCTGGTGCCCGACCAGAACTCGCGGTCGAACTCGTCGTTGAGCTTCTGCACGCGCTTGAGCGCGACGATCTTGCGGAAGATCGCGGCCCAGCTGGCGATGGACACGCCGACCAGCAGCGCCACGACGGCCTGCACGACCCAGCTGGCATTGAGGATGAGGCTGACGATGGACAGGTCTTGGTTCATGTTGTGGCCGTATCAGTTTTTAAGCTGTCAAGAATGGAAGCCGGAATGCGCCGTGGCTGCAGGCTGGCGGCGTCGACCCAGCCTATGCGTATGCTGCCTTCACAGAGCAGTGGCGCCGGCTGCCCGGTCGGCCGCTCTGTTTTTAATAGCACCTGCTGGCTGATTATCATGGACGCGCGGCCGGCTTCGACCAGGCTTGCCGTAACAATCAGTTCATCGTCCAGCCGGGCGGAACGATGGTAGCGGATGCTGGTTTCCGCCACCACGAAGATGCCGCCCGTGCTTTCCCGCAGGCGCTGCTGTTCAATACCGAGTGATCTGAGCCATTCGGTGCGCGAACGTTCAAAAAATTTCAGGTAGTTCGCGTAAAAAACAATGCCGCCCGCGTCGGTGTCTTCCCAGTAGACCCGCAAAGGCCAGCTGAAAACCCGCGCGCCTGCGCTCATGCCAGCACTGCCTTGAGCCTGGCCACGGCTTCCTGCAACTGCGCCATGGAGTTGGCCGTGGAAAAACGGATGAATTGTTCAGGCGCCGCATGGCCGAAATCGCGGCCCGGGGTGACGGCCAGGTGGGCGCGCTTCATGAGTTCGAACGCGAAGTCCCAGCTGCCGCTGACGGCCAGGCGCGCGGCGGCCTGGGTGCAGTCGGCATAGGCGTAGAAGGCGCCGTCGGGCATCACCGGCACCGTCAGGCCCAGGCGATTCAGTTCGGGGATGAAGTAGTCGCGGCGCGCCTTGAATTCGGCGCGGCGGCGTTCGTATTCCCGCAGGCTTTCGGGCTCGAAGCAGGCCAGCGCCGCATGCTGGGCCACGGTGCTGGGGCAGATGAAGAGGTTTTGCGCGATGCGCTCGACCACCGGCGCCAGCGCCTCGGGCACCACCAGCCAGCCCAGGCGCCAGCCGGTCATGTTGAAGTATTTGCTGAAGCTGTTGATGCTGATGACGCTCTGGCCCAGCTCGCCGGGCATGGCCAGGGCCGAGTGGCCGAAATGCTCTTCGTAGCTCAGGCCCAGGTAGATTTCGTCGATCAGCGTGATGCCGTCGCGGGCGTGTACGAATTCGTGGATGCGCTGGAGCTCTTCGGGAGCGATGGAGGTGCCGGTGGGGTTGGAGGGCGAGGCCAGCAGCACGCCGCGTGTTTGCGGCTTCCAGGCGGCCTCGACTTTTTCGCGGGTGAGCTGGAAGCGTTCGGCCGCGGTGGTCGGCACCAGCACGGCGTTGCCCTCGGCGGCGCTGACAAAATGCCGGTTGCAGGGGTAGCTGGGGTCGGGCATCAGGATTTCATCGCCGGCCTCGATCAGCGCCAGGCAGGCCAACTGCAGCGCGGCCGAGGCCCCCGCCGTGATGATGATGCGGCTGGGCGCGACTTGCGCGCCGAAACGCGCGGCATACCAGGCGCTGATGTGCTCGCGCAGCGCCGGCAGGCCGGTGGCCTGGGTGTACTGCGTGTTGCCCTGCGAGATCGCGCGGGCCGCGGCCTCCTGCACCAGGGGCGGCGCGGTGAAGTCGGGCTCGCCGATGTTCAGGAAGATCATGGGCCGGTCGCTGTGGGCGAATTCCTGCGCCAGCGCCGAAGCCGCCTTGGCGACCTCCATGACATAAAACGGCTCTATGCGTTGAGCCCGCCGGGCGATTTTCACGGCAGGCCTTTCACCGGGCGGCTTGTCGGGCTTTGTCGGCGGCGACTTCGGCGGCGCGAAGAGCGGGTGCCATCTTGTTGAGCACGCCGTTGACGTATTTGTGGCCGTCGGTGCCGCCGAAGGCCTTGGCCAGTTCGATGCACTCGTTGATCACAACGCGCCAGGGCACGTCCAGGCAGTGGGTGAATTCGTAAGCGCCTATCCACAACACCGCGTGCTCGATGGGCGAGATCTCGGCCATGGGCCGGTCCAGCAGCGGAACGATGCCGGCGTCCAGCGTTTTTGCGTCGGCGATGCAGCCGTGCAGCAGCGCGTCGTAGTGGGCCGAATCGGCCTTGTGAAAGCCCGCGAGGTCGCGTGTGAAGGCGTCTATCGAATCGGCCTCGTTGCGTCCCACCAGGTGCTGGTAAAGGGCCTGCAGGGCGAATTCGCGCGCGCGTGTGCGCGCCGATTTGTCGGCCGCTTTTTTGACGCCGGTGTCGGTCAGGCCGGTGCGGGTCTGCGGCGGGCGTTTGGGTTTGATGATGGGTTCAGCCATGAAAAGTGCCAGTCAGGTTAAGGGGGTTAGCGCGCTCAGGCAATTTCATTGATCAGGTTGGCCATTTCGACGGCCACGCGGGCGGCGTCGCGCCCTTTTTCCTCCTGGCGGGCCTGGGCCTGCGCGAGGTTCTCGGTCGTCAGGATGGCATTGGCGATAGGCAGCTGGTAGTCCAGCGCCAGGCGCGTGACGGCAGCGCCGCTTTCGTTGGCCACCAGCTCGAAGTGGTAGGTCTCGCCGCGGATGATGCAGCCCAGGGCGATCAGCGCGTCGTACTTGTCGCTTTCAGCCAGCGCCTGCAGCGCGCAGGGCACCTCCAGCGCGCCGGGCACCTTGATGTGGCGAATGTTGTCTTCGTGCACGCCCAGGGCGGCAAGCTCGTGTTTGCAAGCCTCGGCCAGCGCGTTGGTGACGCTTTCATTGAAGCGCGCCTGCACGATGCCTATGGAAAGTTTTCTGCCGTCCAGTTTGTCGGCCGTACCTTTTTCTGCTCCGAACACGGTGATTCCCTTTAGATTGATTTGTAGGTTTGTGGGCTGAGGAAAAGCTCAGTCCCGGGTGATGTAGCCGACGATTTCCAGGCCGTAGCCCGTCATGCTGGGCATGCGGCGCGGGTTGCCCATGAGGTTCATGCGGTGCACGCCGCATTCGCGCAAGATCTGCGCGCCCACGCCGTAGGTGCGCAGGTCCATGCGGCCGCGCTCGGGCGCCTGGCTGGCGCGCGCTGTGCCTT
>Ga0102589_1001045_pt1 | contig 42341 bp, 56 predicted proteins | sample AraplaMF_Col_mLB_FD_76858 | JGI IMG/M metagenome (GOLD analysis project Ga0102589, IMG submission 76858) | Arabidopsis root microbial communities from the University of North Carolina, USA - plate scrape MF_Col_mLB | ecosystem: Host-associated > Plants > Roots > Endosphere | place: USA...
TCCGAAATGCTGCTGTATTTTACTTGCTATTCCTATTTCTTCTGTTCTTCTTGTTTCTTGCTCTCTTCTAACTTTTTCGCTTCTTCTTGCTTCTTACTTTCCTCTAGCTTTTTCGCTTCTTCTTGCTTCTTACTCTCTTCTAAATTTTTCGCTTCTTCTTGCTTCTTACTTTCCTCTAGCTTTTTCGCTTCTTCTTGCTTCTTATTTTCCTCTAGCTTTTCCGCTTCTTCTTGCTTCTTACTCTCTTCTAGCTTTTTCGCTTCTTCCTGCTTCTTACTCTCTTCTAGCTTTTTCGCTTCTTCCTGCTTCTTACTCTCTTCTAGCTTTTTCGCTTCTTCCTGCTTCTTACTCTCTTCTAGGTTCTTTTGCTTTTCTATTTCATCTACTAATAATTTCTCAAAAGCTTGAATTTGTTTATCAATTACCTGTAAATTAACCTCTTTATCAACATACTCACAGTTTTCTTTCACTATATGAAAACCAGCATTCACATAAGAGAATACTTGCTTAGTAGGTTCACTTTTATTTTTCTTTAACTCTTCTTTCACTTCGTTATACGGATTTTCTATTGATACATATACTTTTTGTAACAGTTCTCTCTCCGCAACAATTTTCTCACGTCCTTGTTTCCACGTAGCAAGTGTCTGTTCTAGCTCTTGAGTGGAAGTGAAAGTTAATTTTGATTTCATCTCTCCATACTCATGCAAAATAACTTCCTTATGCTGAATAGCTTGCTTTGTTAGCTGATCAACTGTTTTTGGAAAAATACTTGCTGTAGAAATAGTAGCCTGCACTTTCGTCTCATGAATGAAAGCTGCTTCGGTATAAGTCATCATTTGAGAACCTAAATAAAAAGTAATAGAGCACAAACATGGCAATATAAGCATCTTTTTGAATTTGCGAGGTGCCTTAAGCATTTTAATCTCTCCTATCGAACAACTTGTTCTTTATTATAATAAAGTGAATTACAAAATGAAATACAAATTATGTTTCTTCTTACATTTCCCGTTTAGCACAAAAAGAGACTACTTTTGATAGTCTCTTTTCAGTATGATTATTTCTTCTCCACACCATCGCCTTGTTGTGCCTCAAATGTCCATTTTAATTGAAGTTTATCACCTTGGAATTCATTTTGATTTTCATTTTTATTTTTGAAGTGGAATTTCACTTTAAATGAATCACTAGTTCCTGCTTCAATACCTTTCTCAGGCGACAGCCAACTTACTATATCGTTTTCTGCAGCAGTCAGTGTTGTACTCTTCAACTCTTTTAATGTCATTCTCTTAATTACGTCCTCTTGTTTATCAATATTTTTTAAGAAAACTACTTCAATGTCTTCACCAAAGTCTCTCTTATTATCCTTCTTCACATCTTCTACATCATACTCCGTATTTAATAATACTTTTTTAATATCTAATGTACCTTTATTCTCTAACGTAAACTCTTTTTCAATTGTATCACCTGGTTTTAAATTATCCACTTTCACAATTGTTGATGGGTTCAGCGCTAAATCCAATGTCCCAGACGCAAATGTATTATTTGACACTTCTTTATCGCTAAAGAATGCAAATGTTCCTCCACCAACTAATGCTGCACCTAATACTGCTGATGTGATACCCATCCCTAATTTTTTCTTTAAAGTCATGTCCAAATCCCCCATAATATATATATTTGTTAATTTCCTAATAGGAAATTATAACTAAGATAACTAGACGGATTGTTCTACTTTTTTATCTTTCTTTTCTCCGTCGATGCTACGAATAGCGCCAAAAATAGAAATCGCGGAATAGCCAAGTAAAAAGACTCCTGGAATAATAAGCAGTAATGCTGATCCCGCTTTTGAACTCGCATAATTCAGTCCATAACCAAGGTATGGAACTGTAATATCTGCATATTTTCCGACTACATTCTCTGCAAGTACTGGTGCTAAATCTGGTCCATTGTTGTTATCCCCTTTTGTTTCATACATTACTTTTCCGTTTATATCTTTCACACCGATAATACGGTGAGTGACAATTTTGTTATCTTTCTCTTTAAACGTAATAACATCACCTTTTTGATATTTAGAACCATCTTTCGTTGGCTCTATCGCAATGATTGACCCTGTCAAAAATGTTGGTTCCATCGACCCTGAAAGAACGCTCTTAAATTGATATCCCATCACTGTTGGATCACCACCACTCGCTTTTGAAGAAATAACTACAAAAGCTAAACAAACCATTACCGCAAATAAAACAAATGAGATAACGTTGCTAATCACTTTCCAAATTAATTTCATCATCTCTCTCCCTCTCCGGTGTTTTATATTATTTGAAGTATGCAATATCCACCTTCGTTCTCTAGCAAGAACACAACTAAATAATATAACGAACGGTAGAGGAATGCAATAAGAAAATTTACAATTATTAGTTATCTTCAAGAGGTATATTAACGCAAAAAAGACCGTGACAAAATCTCATCACAGTCTCCATATTAGCTATTTACTTCTCTTCTGATTTCATGCCTTGGTTATTTCGGCGCAGCACTACATATAAAATCGCTCCAAATAATACAATCGCACCTATCCCAACACTTATCACTTTCACATTTGATTCCTTTACTTCAGGTTCAACTGTATCTTTTTTAGGCATTGCAAAAGTAACATCTTCTTTTGAAAGAACATTTATAGTCGCAATCGTTTGATTATTTTTTATAATATCTACCGCACCAACTACTTCACCGCGATGAATTCCTTTTTGGTACAAAGATTCTTTATCCACTGAATTAACCCGAAAAGCCGTTTTTACATTTTTCCCTTCATCTTTCTTTAACATAAGCTCAGCACTTTTTTCGAGCTCAGAATCAACATCTTTATTTAAATACGTTGTCTTTTGATGCCAACTATGTTTATCTAGTACAGTTTGCTTCGTAAATTGCCCAAAAGAATATTCCGCCATCTGCTTCAAATCTTCATAAATTTCAGGTCTTTGAGAAGCCATTACTACATTTATAATACGATTACCATCCTTCTCATTTAATAAAACGAGCGTATTGCGCGCTTCATTCGTAAATCCTGTCTTACCACCCATGCTATATGGATTTTCAAAATAAGTAGACTTATTAAAAATAGACACTGTTTGTGTAGATGTCGTAACCGTCGTTCTTTTCGTATTCATCGCTTGTAAAATTTCGGGATACTTTTTTACACCTCTCGTAATCATTGCCATATCATACGGCGTCGTATAATGATTTGGATCATGCAATCCATTCGGCGTTACAAAATGGCTATCTTTAGCCCCTAATTGCTTCGCCTTTTCATTCATCATATTGGCGAAATTTTCAACACTTCCTCCAATACGCTCCGCAATCGCATACGACACATCATTTGCACTCAGCACCATTAAAATCATAAGTGCGGTATTTCTATTAATAGTCTCACCAGGTTGAAACTCAATTTGATAATTACTCTTCTCTTGATCTAATGCTAATTGTGAAAACGTAAATTGATCCTCTGGCTTCGTATGCTCCATCAGTAAAATCGCCGTTAACACTTTTGTCATACTAGCAGGAAACGCACGATGATGTGCATTTTTGTCGTACAACACATCTCCTGTTTTTGCATCAATCGTAGTCGCAAACTGACTAAAAACATTCGGCCCTTCCGCAGGCGGCGGTGCCACTTGCTCCGGATTTACCCCAATATTCGTCTCAGCATATAACGTCATAGGCGTCAAAAAAAATAAACAAATAACCGTAACAAAAACCGAAATTTTCTTAAAATTTACCATATGACTCTCCCTTTTCCCTTTACTTTCACATTCTATAAAATAACTCTACCAATCTTCTCTTTGTAAAATTTGTATTAAATTGGAAGAATATTAACTATTTTTTACTATATCATACCTTTACGATGAAGAACATAAATATACAATAAAAAATAAGAAGGAATTACTCTTTCTTATCCTTCTCATCAATCAACGAATCTATTAACTTTTGCCCAGCCTCCTCGGCTGTAATCTCATCCGTCATCCCCATAAACGACCAACCTTTAGAATCGACCCACTCAACAAACTCTTGCAAAAACTCATCATGCGTCACATCCACATCAAGAATCGATCCATTAATCGAAATCGTTCTATTTCTAGACACACGCATCTTGAACGTTTTTCTTACCATTACAATAATTCTCCCTCTACTCCTGAATATTTATAAATATCTTGTACTTCATTTATACATGATTTCTTGAAAATTGTAAAAAGGATATATTGGCCAATTTGTATATTTAAAATGAAAATCTCTTATTATATAACCCTCACACTACATTCATTTGATCATAAATTGCATAATACATCCATATAAAAAACAAAACAACTTACATTTTATCACTTCAAATACAAATGACTTTAGTACAATAAAATAGAATAGAATATACTAGAAAAAACTGAAAATGAGGAGGAACTCCATGGCGCGTTGCACGTATTGTAAAACGAAGTGGAAAGTAAAAGATGTATGGTCACTTCTCATAGCATTTGAAAAAGATTGTCCGTATTGTTTCGGAAGACAATATATGTCTAATGATACCTTTCATCATGCTAACGCCGCTTTACCTTTGCTATTCTTATGTCCTTTACTTGTTGATCTAAGTGACGAAAATCCTTTAGATAAATATCGAAAATAGTATAACCGCTACATTCAAAACCTACTTTCTATTCAGTTCTCTCCTTATTAATTCTCCCTTTATCCACTACTAGTATACTTGCACATGCTCCCTCTTTAAAAACTTACTATAAAAATATTGTAAAATTTCAGTTAATTATATATAATTGCTTTAGCATAATGATTAAAGATGCTACTACATAAGCATTTTTAAAGATCCCGTAGCTCAGCAGGGAGAGCGCCACCTTGACAGGGTGGAGGTCGTGAGTTCGAGCCTCTCCGGGGTCATAGTATTTTGTATCAACTGTTGATAATTTCATATTTTGACCAAAACTAACGGTGAGTACCGCTCAAGTTTTGATTGAAACTCCTCCTTTAACTCTAAATGAGAATGAAGGAGGTTTTTTTATGTCTTTAACATACTTCACTGAAAAAGAAATCGTAAAAAAACGACAACCCCACAAACGAAAAACTAGCAAAATTTCAAAAGAAGATTCTGTTGAACGTGTATTCGAAAGATTTGTTGATAGCAAAGTAAAACAGAATTTACGCCCCAAATCATTGAATCAATTCCTTCTTATGTTTAATAGTATTAAAGCATTTCATGAAACACAAAATGCTCAAATATTTTCAATGACTGACATTACAACAAATTTTATTTCTGACTGGGTCTATTGGTTAAAAAATGAATATGTACGTTTTGATGGTCATGCTTACGTGCCTGAAAGTGCTCAAACTGTTGGATTAGCCGATGAAACGATTTCCAGTAGAATCAAGCGTTTGAAAACATTCATCAATTGGTGTTTACGCCAAGAAATCATCAGCAAAAATCCATTCAATAAATTCGAGGGATTCCGTAAAGATAATACACAAATTGATATTCTCTCAGTTGATGAATTAAACAACTTATTGAAAGTGGCGAAATCTTACTCCAATAAAAGTTTCAAACATTTTCGTGACTATGTATTGTTACACCTTCTCATTGATGGCATGTTTCGTATCACTGAAGCATTGTTGTTATCGCCATCAGATATTGACCATACAAATCGAGCTGTAATTATTCAATCCAATAATGCCAAATCACGCAAAACCCGTACTGTACCATTATCAAATAAAACATATCGTTTGCTAATACAATTGCTCGAAGAAAATGAAGCGTTTGAAGATGATGTTGATGATTTAATTTTCTTGTCACTGAGTGGTCGTATGTTAAGCAAAAATAATGTATTACGTGACATGCGAAAATACGCCATTGAAGCAAAAATTAAAAAGCGATTCTATTTACATTTGATACGTCATTCAGCGGCTACTCATTATTTATCATCTTCTGGTGACGTTGAATCGTTGAGGAAAATCCTTGGACATGCTGATTTACGAACGGTTCTTATATATAGTCATTTGGCGGATACTACCGTGCAAGAAAAACATGCTACTCATGGATTTTTTGGAAGTGAAAATGTAATCAATCGTAAACGAAATAATAGAAGGAAATAAAAATAAAACCGTCTACTCCCCCACCGACCAAAGTTTGGGATTAAACGGTTCAGCACAAATCCGAGAAGGACTTGCTTATTTAATTGTAGCAAAGTTTCTTCTCCATGAAAAGGAGAATCAATTATGTTATTAAATGGTAAACCTGAAGAATTAACACGTTATTCGAAATTAAAATATGATGCAAAATTATTCATTCAAAAGGCTCACGAACTATGGGAATACAGTGATTTACAAATCAGATGTGTGTATTTAATATCCGATTTAGCAAAGAAAGGTTGTGGGGTGTTCAGTATCGCATATGGTACATTTCAAAAGATGTTTGCTCAACGATTTAATATGAAAATATCGTTATCGACTGTTAGACGATTTTTCACTTTAATGGAGAAAATCGGTCTGTTATCAATCAACGAGGCGAAACGTAAAAACGAGCAACAATCTGCCAACGTTTATATTGTGGAACAACAATGTGACGAACCACAACATGAACAACCTGTAGAGCACCCTTGTGAACATCAAAATATTATTTCTTTACAAGAAATAAAAGACGATAAACAAAAAACTTTAAATAATAATAATGTTAACAATACCGTTATACAAAACGATGTAATACATGATGAATATGTGTATGCACGTAAAAACGGAATCAGTAGGAAGATGTTCTCCAAGGTCATTGATGAAATTAAAAATAAAAACAACATCAGCAATTTGCAAAAATATATCCGTGGGACGATTAACAATATAATCAATCACATATCGTTCCGTGACGGTACAAAAACATATGAAAATCCTATGAGTCAAATTTTTTATGAATGGATGCACGAATGATATGTTATTTCATAAAAACAATAATTATTTACAAACGTTAATAAATAATTGAATATTAATATTCAAAAAGTATCTTAAGAAAATATTTTTTTGGAATTTGGGAGGAATTGGTTTCTTCGTGTGGTAATTATTATACATACCATATAAAGGAGTGATATGTATGTTGACTGAAGTAGATTATGATAATATGACAATCGCTGAAGGATTAGAACATTACAGTCGCTTAATGAAAATGTTCAGAAAGAAAGGTGTCATACGAACCAACATGTTGGTTGGTGACATAGGCGAATACATCGCAATTGAGCATTATAATGCTACGTCCTCTTTGCCTAACTTACGTTTGGTCGAAATAGGAGCAAAAGATATTGATGCCATCAGCGACACCAACGAGCGATATAGTATAAAAGCGTCAAGTGGAAGTGCTACGGGAGTATTTAAAGGATTGAACCCGCCAAATTCCAATTTGCCTGAGGAAAAGAAATTTGAATATACAATTGTTGTGCTTTTCAATGATGATATGAAGTTAAGAGCCATGTACGAATTTGATTGGCATTCGTTTTTAGAAATTAAACTGTGGAGTAATACTCATAAGGCGTGGTATATAAATATAAGCGAAAAATCGAAGCGTAAAGCCCGAATAATATACGAACAATAAATATAAAAAAATAAAATAGTTCTTTACTGAATAAAAAAGAACTTTACTATACAGAAAAATCATATGAAGGCTTGAAAAAAGAGTTTACGAGTGTTTATATTGACCGCTATGAATTGATTTGATAAAATATTACAAAAGACAACAACATATTGGTGGAAGGGTGTTAAATGTATAACATTTCTATCTTTATGGGTATTGTCACTTGCCCTAACGGGGCAGGTGATAATATGTTTAAATTTGAATTTAAAAAAAGTGAAGATAACTTAGAAATGAATTTTTCATGTGATTTTGAAAAGATTATTTCTTTAATTATCGGAACAACTACATTAGTAGAAGCAATTTTAAATTCTATTTAAGTAAAAAAACTGCAACAACTGTTGCAGTTTTTTTATTTGTACTAAATTTCAGGTGCAATTAATGCATAGGCAGCTTACTAGTAAACAACTTTTTTATACAAGGACAAGTTTCCAAGTACGTGGTTATCCTGTGAATGTAATTATAAATGAATGATAAACATGTGATAGTACTATTATATTGTATTACTTTGAAATGTAAGGAAGCCACATGAAAAAAAATGACCTTTGAAAATCTCATAAAATCCACATTTTACACATAAAAAAAATACGGAGTCCCATAATAGGAACTCCGTCTGATTATCCGATACGAATTGGGTTCGTTCGAATGATTGATGGACATTTTGAATTTGATAACGCTGTAGCATAATCAATCACATATCCGTTTGAAATAAGTTGTGCTGCTATTGTTGATTCGATTTCGTAAGTTTGACTATATGCTAAACTTCCATTTGGTCCACCATATGGTTGACCATAGACAACGGATTTGATAGCAATTACTTTTTTGTATTCAACTGCCATAATTATTCACCTTTTGCCTTTCTTGAACGTTTCGCTTTTAGTTCTTCGACAGATTGTGCTGACATTGTTAAATCTGTTAGAATTTTGATTCCGTGGGGATTTGCTACCATACCGCTAGCCATAAGTTCAGCGTAAACAAATGTATATCCTGCCAATGCAACTTCTGTATCTTCTACATTTCCTGAACCACTGTTTACTTCAGCGATAAAGTCATCATTAACAGAAACCGCATATGCTTTTGGATTCATTAATACCATTTTTCCTTTACCATTCATTTGTTGAACGAATACAGGGATGTTATAAATTTTTCCGATTGAGCCATCATTCGCATCACTTGGTTTTAATAATGTTTCACCTGATACATCGACCAATCTTGTAGCAAATAATGCGTTATCTACAACGAAAATGGCACCTTGTAAATTCTCAGAACTGTTGGCAAAATCATTAAACATTTCATCAACTTTAGTATATGTTTTGATGTCAGCGATTTTATTTGCGTAGTTGTTGTACTCGAAAATGGATTGCATTTGTTTACCTGAACCGTCAGCATTTCCTTTTCCGAATGCTTGTGATTGTAATGTACGAAGAATACGGCGTGTCGCTTTTCCTTGAGCAATTCCTTGTAAATCAATCGGTGTGTTATTTCGTACTAATTGTGTAACTTCAACTGATGTAGAAACCGTTTTTTGGTCGAAAGTAACCGATTCAAATTCCACATCTTTACTGATTAATTCGTCAGGTTCGATGTCTGCTTCTTTGTCGTCCATTGCAAATAATCGGTTTGTTTTCCCAGTGTGTTTAAAAATATCAAATTTGCTTGCGACAAGCGGTGAATTTTCAGATGATGCCATAAATGAAATTGTGACATCTTTTGCATTTGTACTTAAATTGCTTGTGATTATATTATTCATTATTAAAATTCCTCCAGTATTTTTTCATAAAAAAGGAGAGCCCCAGTTGAGGCTCTCGAATTGATTTATTTTGCCATTGTTAATTTCACAAAGGCTTCTGGTCGCATAATTTTACCATCGAGGTATTTGTCCAAGATAAGTAAATGTCTGCGCTTGTGTCTGCTGATTCGGTCTTTCCAAATATGCTGTAAGTGGAAATCTTTTTTAACAAGGGTTGCATATCCTTTTTCAAAATTGCCAAGTAGGATTGGTGTTTTGCCTGGACCGATTTTCTCCATATTGTCGTCAAAAACAATTGGAAGTCCGAGTAATTCTCGTTTTGGAGCGGATGTAATTTTATCCGAGAGAATTAACGGAGTTCCTGATTTTTCATTTTTGATGTTTAATAAATGAGCAAATGTTTCACTGTGCATTACCCAAACTGCATTATCTGTATATTCGGCATTAACACTGAATAAAACATCGTAAAATTCATTAAAATCAATTGTTGTTTGTGACTTTGCAATAATTTGTGTAATCGGATTAGTTGTCGATGTTATAATACCTTCTAAACTATTTTTTTCATCACCAAATAAAATGTGATAATCAATTGTTTTGCTTAATCGACGACCTAACAGTTCAGAAGAATATGCTAAAACATTTATACCAGCATCATTTACAACTTTATCTGAAAGTTCAACTGCGGTACCAACACGTTTTTGGTCTAAACGAACTTTGTTCTTCATTGAAAAATCGTTTATGTTAATGTTATCCCATTCACCAATGAAACCAGCCGTACCAAGTGTATCTTCACGTAGAAGTTCTAAAAATCCGCTTACAGTTTCATATTGGTTTGTACGTGAAAACAAGTTTCCTTCATGATGAACAATCTTTACAATGTGGTCAGAAACAGTAGTTGGAACTAAGTATGCCCCAGTAGATGTATTGGTTGCCAATGCACGAACTTCATCATTCATTTCGCCTTTGAGTACTGATTCAATCGCTCGTTGTTCTGCGCTTGGTTCATTTGATGTTTCTTCAGGGATTTCAACGATATGACGTTGTTCATCTTCGGTAGAAATTTCAATTTGTGCTTCAATTTCTTTAAGTTGTTTCGATAAGTCACGAAGTTCTGCTTTTTCAAACTCATCTAAATCACGTTTTCGTTTTTCCGCTTTTAATTGTTTTCCTTGATTGATAATTTCTTTACGTGTATTTTTTAATTCCGTAATATTCATTTCACTGATATCTCCTTCAATATTAATTTCTTCTACGATTTCCATTGAACGGGCTTGAATGGATGATTGAACGTAAGCGGGGAAACGTACTGCAGATATTTCTGTTAGTTCAAGTTCATGTACAACACGTTCGTAAATTCCGTTTGTTCCTTTGGTAACTTTGTCTTTCAATGTTCGGAAACCGAATGACATTTTTTGAATGATGCCGTCTTTGATAAGTTCAAAGGCATCTTGTCCCCAAGTTGTTTTGCTGATGGTTGCTTCCATGTAAAGACCTTTGTCGTCCTCACGAAGAACCAATTTTCCGCTTTGTGTGTTTGCTAAGATTTTTTTGTTGTCATGTTCATACAAAAAATCAATATTTTCGGCACGTTCAAGGGCACGTTTAAATGCACCAGAACGGATTTGTTCGATAAATTTTGTATTTCTACCGAGAACTTGTGACCAAGTGCCTGTTTTATTTACATAACCTGAAACAAATAAAGACCCGTCGGCATTTTGTTTAACACCGTCGAGTCTCACATTTCTAAGTTCTATTTGGTTGTTGTGTTGTTTTGTCATTATTTTTTTCCTCCATACCTTGTCCAGTATTGAAAACTTTCGGTTTCCCAGTTTTCGTATCTATTGCAACTTTTCCAAGAGACATTAATAAATCGTCAGCACCAGGTATTTTGTTGAAACCAAGTTTTTGACGTACTTCATTTGGTGTTAAAATCGAACCGTCCACCGCTGTTGCGAATGATTCAACACGCTCTTTTTCGGTTGCTCGTGATAGTTCTTCGACATCAAATTCAAAGAAATATTCGCCTTGTTCCGTTTCATCGAGTAATGAGAGATTTAAACCATCTTCAAAAGCGTTGATAATTGGTGCTAATGTGTGTTTTAAGAAATGCAAACTATTTTGTTCAATTGAACCATATTTGTTTGCTGCCGTTGTAATTAAAGATTCAGGCACCCCAAATAAGATACAGATTTCACTCATTGTGTTTTTTCTCATCTCATTTAGTTGAATATCTGCTGGTGAATGTGATAATGGTTTGTAATCCATGCCTTCTTCTAAAATTACCGTTTTTGCATTATTGTCCGAACCACCATATAAAGAAGCCCAAGCATTTCTTAATCTGTCGATTGCAACTTGAGATAAACGTGCTTTCGTGGTCAAAACTCCTGTTGGGAATGCACCACGTTTGTATATATTTCTGATAAATTTTGTTTCATCTAAAGCACGCTTGAAAACGTCTTGACCAGTTTTTAATACTCCAATTCCTTGAAAAGCATCAAAGTTTTTGGAATCTTTTAAAACTCGTAATACGTTGTTTTCATTCAAAGTATCAATAACTTTTCCTTTTTGGATTCCATCTCCATCAGATGTTATTTCAAACGTTGCACCGACTGGTTTGTAACTGGATTTTGTTGCTCGGATATTCAAATTGCTTTTCGGCAAATAATATAATTCATCGACGATAAATCCGAATCCGTCATCATCTGATTTTTCGATAGATGAATAACCGCCACCGTATATTAAATAGTCACGTACGATTTGTTTTTTAAATTGATACGCTCCATTATGCTTGTTAGGTGATACATTTAATAATTTCACACGGTTGTCACCCTCGATTTCTTCACGAGTACCGTCTTTATTTTTCTTGTGCAAATACACTGGCATTTGTGCGATTGAACTTGAAATTAATTCAATACATTGCACCGCAACTGGTATTTTTAAAATATCATCAACTGATATTTCGTTAGATTCGTTGAATTCACTGAACACTTCTTCGAAATTGTTGTATAAATAATCTTCAAGTTCCTTATTTCGTTTTTCTAATTTTTCTATGCGTTGCCTGTTTTCGGAACGCCCAAACATATTTGTAAATGCCATTGCATTTTGACCTCCTTGTAAAATAGAAAAAACCACAGGCGATATAATCCTGTGGTAATCGTTTATCAATATTGGAGAAGGCACGATAAACTCATGCCTTCTGAACATTGACAAGACTCGCTATAACCGAAAAGAGCAGTAACAGAATGAAAGGTTCCGTTATGTGCGGTGTTATAAATAACACCAAACACACCATCAAATAAATGACATGGGAGAATGCGTGTATAAAATGATGATGGTGTGTTTGCTATCATCTATTTATTCCACCATTTTTTGACCCATGATAATGATATTGACGGTTGATTGTGTGTGCGTAATCGTCTATTCATTCGTTTTAACACTTCTTTTTGTGTTAACTTATGTTGTTTGCCTTTGTTATCGTAATATCTAAAAGATATTGCTTCTTGTAATTCTAAAGTGCGTAAAATTTCATAGTATTTCTTTTCACCGATATATTGAATCAATGACGTGTCGAGCATTGCCATTTTAAGATATCTCCTTTCTGTTATAATTCATGAGAATGGTTACACATCGTAACCGCCCCTATAATATATATACGTGGCGAATAGATGAATAAAGAGCAAAATGCAACTTTCGAAAACTTTTTTACTGGCATTTACAAGCAAATTCATCATTTCAAAAAATCGTAGAGTATATATACACCAATCAACAAAAAGTAAAGTTTCACAAAAAAAGTCCAATAGGTACCTCTGGTGTGAGAGAAGGTCCCCTTGTTCCGTACAATCCCCTTAGGAATTTCTTTGAAATGTACGGGGGACTCTGCTTACAAACTATATTCATATTCTTCAGGTGTTTCATATTTGAAATCTAATTCATTTTTTGTACCAAGTTGTAAATTGCATGTTTTACATAATGTAATTAAATTGCTATCTTCAAAGAATAGTTCGATATGATTCACTGCTGATTTAATATGATGCACTTGTAGTTCATCACTGTTTATGATGTTGTATTTAATCAAACATCGCTGACATAAACCATTGTCACGGTTGATAATCCGTGGTCGTGTTTTACGCTTCCACCTGTCACTGTTACGTAACTTATCTACTTCACTCGGCTCACGTTTGATACGTGGTACTGTACGAATGATACAGTTACATTTTGTTCCCATTGGTATTGCTTTACCGTGCTTGCATATCGTCTTCATTGTCATAAGCACCACTCCTATATAATTATATTAGATGAATAATTGAATATTAATATTCAACTTTACCGTTGTCATTTTCTATTGGGATTGAGCATTATTATAGTAGGTTGTTCATCTAATACTTCCACCAATTCGTTATACACCAAATTCATCAATGGTAATTCATCCTCAGTTGCTTCTTTAACTTTTTTACCAACACCGAAATGCTTTTCAACAACAGTTTTCAATTCAGGCATACGATTTGCTTTGTGGAATTTGAAACCAATATGATTTAATAATTCAATCGTAGTTTCATATGCTCGTCGTTTGTCTTCAGGTGGTGTATCAGGCATCTCAAAACCATCTGATTGAATAACCTGTTTTAATTCCGCAACCTGTTTCTTCGTTACGTTTTTATGTTTACGTTTCGATTCACGTTTTGCTTTATTTTCTGCTCTTTGTTCATCAGTCAATTTCTTACCGATTTCATTTACATCTACCAATATTTTTTCATCGTTATCAATTTTATCTGGAAGTGCAATGTAATACATATAACATTTCTTTTTACCACGCCATACTGCATGTACCAAACCCAATTTTGTTAATCGTTCAACACATTCACCAACAGTTTTCCGTGATTTGATATTTGCTTTTTCACCTAATTGGTCTTGAGTCAGAAAACAATATGCGTGACCATCTTCATCGACTTGTTTGTTATATTCGAGTCGAAATTTAATTTGATGTAATAATACTGCATATACACGAACATCGCTTGGTTTTAATGTTTCATATTTTCCTAAACCGAACAATATTTCATTTGGAACTTGTGTAAAATTGCTTTCAACTTTATTTTCGTTTTCATAATAATTTAATTGTGGTTTCCCTTCTGGTGCTTCAATTTTTTCCTTCATGATTGTATTTCTCCTTTGGTATATTAATTGGTATGATTTTTGTTTAACTTAAAATCTCGGTTAAATCTGCATTTAATTTCTTTGTGTCTTCAAAGAAAAACACAGTCAATTTTTCATTTTTCTTATGAGGTTCACAGTAAACAAAATCATGACCTCTCCGTATCAATAGTAACGCTACACGCTTGCTATGAATTTTTTTGATAACCATTTTTAATCCTCCTAATTTATAAAATGAAAGAGCCCGATTTTCACGGACTCTTATTCCTCTAATTCAAAATCAATCATTTCTTGAAATGCTAGAGTAATGCTAGATTTTAAGAAATAAACACTTTTAGCACAATCTTTTAATTTATGGTTTTCCTCAGGCAAGATGCTGACTGAACGAATGAAGACATTTTTGTAATAATAAACATGGAATACAATACCATCTATTTCTGCTCCGTAATGTGGTGTTAAACCGTCTTCTCTTATCAATTTAAATTCAATATCTTGTGCATAAATATTTTCAACAAAATCGTCTCCGATATATGGTTGTTCATCAAAAAAATCTGTCAGAACACCTTTTGCAAATTCCGTTAATTGTTCATGTGTTTCAAATTTAATCATTATAATTTCCTCCATTTTTGAATATTAATTTTCAATTTTCTCTGCTTTTTTCAAATCCGCACGAATCAATTGTTCGATGTAAACACTTCTGTTGAACCCTAATTCTTTTGCTCGTTGTTCTGCTAATGGTTTAATTTCTGTATCAATTAACAAACTTAATTGTGTTTTTTTCATTTTTAAATACCGCCTTTTCATCGTTATAAAATATATATACAGTACTCGTACGAAACGAAAGAGAATACTGCATATTTTTTATATATTTTTCGAATGCAATACTATTATATTGAGAAGTTCAAAATTGTAAGGTGCCACTTGATATTTTGTTGAAATTATTTTTTTCTACATTATATAGACTGAAAGAACCCCCAAAGGGAAAGACGATTCGTCTGAAACTCGACAGAGTTTCTATGCGATGGGATTTCAAGCGAAGTCTGAAATTCCACAACGTTATATTATTTTGTTTTATTAATGTTTTATTTACTGTGAGCAATTTTTGCTCATCAGATTGGAACTGATGTATATTTTTTGCTCATCAAATAAAAGTGACGAGCAAATTTTACTCATCAAATCTGATGTATAAAAAATGCACATCAAATCTATGTGAGAATAGTTCTATCAGATATGGCGTGATTTCTACTTGTCAGTAGATTTCTAGAGTCATATAATGAAGTTAATGAATTACCAATATATGGTATATGGAAGGTGAGACAAATGAAACGACAAAATGTGCATTCAGCAATTGGAGCTTTAACGACATTATTTTATGTACATCGTGATACAGAAATGGGGATTAGAACATTAGAAATGTATATAGAACATGGACTATTGAATGATACGAAATTACTGGCGGAGATATTTGAACAAACACAGTGTTGCGACCTGTTGCATGGAATTAAGTTGTTCGATATGAAGGCTGCGGAACGGATAGAAGATATCTTGAGAGGTGTTAAATCCTAAGGTAATTCTAAGAATGCAAGATTTACATTTTACAACGGTCTATGTTAAACATAGGCCCATTTTTAAATAAGGAGAGATAACATGAGCGACGTATACATATTACAACAGTTTGATAAAAGAGAATTTGCTCGTACAGAAATTTTGGTGACTTCGGAAGCAATTGAGATATTGGGTATCAGTCGTTCACGTATGAATATGCTATTGAAAAAAGGTCAACTAGAACCGATTAAACGGACGGTAGGCGTGAATCTGTTTTTACGTGATGACATTATGAATAAGAAAGAGGAACTAATCAGGAAACGCAAGCAATACGGTTATACAAATGATTGATTAAAACTATCAAATTACTAAAAGGGGAAATATGATATGGGAATCAAGATGATTTACAAACGAACGCTTGCTTTTGAATTAATAAAAGATGGGCATATGTTAGAGTACACGACACGTAATAGGAAGAATAAGAAGTTTCAATGCTATGCATTTAATGACTCACCTGAATTGCAAAAAAGCATTGCTCGAATAAATAATCAGAGTTACAACGGATACCCAAAAGATAATGAAACGGAATAAGAAAATATTAATATCGGAACGAATAAAGACGCTCTTGTTATTTCTGTCAGTTGTAATAATGATGATGTTATTTATTTATTTATTTATTTATAATGTGTGGAATAATTTATTTGCCAAAAGTGATGAAACGATACGCATGGAGAAAGAAAGAGAAGAAAAACGGATTGAACGTGAAGAATGGTTAAAGAATATGGAGTGAAGGTGGTAACCTGATTACCACCTTTTTATTATGGCAACTCGGTAAAGTGCTTACCTAGTAATTGAATTACTAGGTTGGGTACGTCGTGCCTATTTTCACTTATATATATGAAAAAACTATTTTCATAAAAAAAATTTTATTTCAAGGTGCAAAGCACATTGTTTTTCAAAAAAAATAACAGTATAGTGAAGGTGTCTTAGAAAACGACTAAGATGATTCATTCAATTTATAGAAAATAGGGGGAAAACCGATTTGAAATTTGACAGTAAGCACTTGATTAAGTGGGGCATACCAGGATGGGTCTTCATGACTTGGTTTTTGATATGTGGTTTTGGTACGATTGAACCGCTGACAGACATGTTAGTTAAAGAAGCTAATTTCATTAAAGTTATTGGTCTTTTAATTACTTTGCTATCCATCGGTGTCCCAGTTGGTTATTTATTCCATCAATTGTATTTCTCATGGGAGTGGATAAGTAAAGAAAAGTTCTTTTTCTTTTTTAAACGACAACCTTCGGAAAAATTTCTTTGGAAATTTAATAGACGAGAACCGTATAAATTTCTTTTCCTGTTCCCACGACCAAAACCATTGGATACGCTTGAACCAATAAAAGAAAAAATAAAAGATTTTGAGGAACAAGGCAGTTTCCATGAGGATTATTATCAAATTGAATCCTTGTGGCATAGTTCACTGTTAAAATTGGAAAGCGAAAAAAGGGATTATATAGTTGGTCGTGTTAAATACTTCCTCTCAACAATCCATGGATTAGGCTCTTTAATGTATAGTTTGGCGACAAGTTTGGTACTCATTCCTTCTATCTTTTGGATGAGCGCTGATAGTTTGTATGAACAGGTGGGACTTGCAGTTATTATAGCAGCCCATATTTTATTACTTTGGGGCATTTATAAAAATCATAAATACTATTCAAGAAATCTAATTGTCTTTCAAGCTAATTTCTTAGCAGAAATGCTAAGTGCTGAAAAAGATAAAAAAGAAAAGATTCCAGAACAAACTATCAATATCAAATTCAAATAACAAATTAAGCATTCTTCAGAAATTGTAATACATATAAAACAAATGATTAAATAAGAAAGCACTCCTACGGGGGTGTTTTATTGTTCAATAAAAAAACATTGAACAATATGCTCAATGTCTTCCAAGTAATTAAAATCATTTTATAAAAGGATTTGGTAATTCACTGGATTTTCTATTTAAATATGCAATATTCAAAGGTTTGTCAATCGTATGCTTTTGAAGAATAAAATATGTTACCATCTTCTTAATCAATTCCGTATAAAAAGATAACGATTGTTTATCTATTTCTTCAAAAGGTGAACCATGTGTAAGGTGATTTCTAATATCTACTATATTTGAAACCAGTTCTTTTAAATCTACTTGAGATGCTAGCATCTCAAGTTGTCCTTTAAAAGATGAATTTTGAATTAATTGAAGTAAAAGCACTTTAAATCCTTTCCTATTACCAAATTTAAATGCTTCAATCAAATTTGCTTTATAATTTTCATCTAAATCCATATCTTTAATTAACTGTTTATAAATTTTGCTCTTTCTTTTTCTTTCCTTTTCCTCATATATATCTGTATTTACATTTTCTCTAGAAATCATTTCTAAACATCGTGCATAGGTCAGATATCTTTCTTCCATCAAAGGTTTGGTTCTTAAAACACCAACATAATTAAACCAAATATCAAAATTCAAAAATGTTAATGGTGCAACCAAAATGTTATAAAACTCAGTTTCATTCATCTCTTTATCTATACAATAATTCATTTTACTCACGTTCACTTCATTGGTCTGATTTTGATTGCTTTGATAAATTTTATATAAATATTGACCTTCATGATTTACAATATAATGAGTGTATGAAACATATTTATCTATTAAAAAAGAAAAAATTACAGACATTTTAAAATATATCTCATTAACTAAATCTAAATTCATTTCAACATTACTCTTTAGTTGAACTCTTAAATATTTTTCCGAAACTTTGGTGTTCAAATCACGTTTTTGAGTTTCTCCCTCAGATATAATTAAATCAAGTTTTTGTCCTTTATATTCCAGGCTTGAATTATAACTAAACTCGCTTCCTACAAACCAAGAATCTACTTTTGGGAATATAGCAGTTATATTATTGAATTTCAATTCATCGTATCTTTCAATATTATCTTCAGCATAAATTTTTATACTATAACGTACAAGATTATAATTCTTTGTATTAACTAGTTTGCATTTAAAACAACTTATTACTTTGCCATTATGTAATGTACAATTAAATGTTTTTAAAGAGTCCCAATCTAGCAACTCATCTTGGTTCTTCAATGGTTCAACTAAAAACTCTAAATATTTTTCTGTTTCATCAAAATTTAGATATCCAATAAAGTTTTCACCTTTATACGTTATTTCCACAACTTGACGAACTGTTTTCAATATGCTTCCTCCCTTACTAAATTTAACCTGTTTTCATTTAATTATATCATCTCAAACATTGTTGTTAAAATATCTTGTAGGGTGTCAATCAAATATGTATAATTGTGTTAATAGAGTTATCGGAAAAGTTGATTTATCAACAATTATACATATAATAATACCCCAGATTCACTTCCAAACCTTGACAGGGTGGAGGTCGTGAGTTCGAGCCTCTCCGGGGTCATAAAAACTAATAGTATCAAGGCTTGAGAGGGTATCCTCAAAAGCTAAAACTGTGGAGGTCTCCATCAGACACCACAAGTTAACAGAGGACTACTTCTAGTCAGCGAACCAGCTGGCTCAGGGGTAGTCCTCTTTTTGTTTCCATAAAACTAAGAAAGGACTGAAGAGAAAATGCTACTTAAGTTTGCTATGAAGGATTTCAAGGAGGAAAAAGAGTTCGCTAATCTGTCCCCTCGTACAATTCAATCTTATATGGCTACCATGCATGAGTTCCAGATCTTCTGCTCCGAGAGAGAACTGATAGATACACGAGATATTAGAGAAGCAACTGTTAAGAGCTACCTCATGTATTGCCAAAAAACAAGAGATAACAACGTAGTAACTAGAAATACCAAGCTTCACCATCTCAAGATTTTCTTTAACTATTTACAACATGAGGAGATTATCACTGAGAAAGAAAACCCTATTCGTAAAATGAAGCTTGCTAAAGAGGAAGTAAAAATTGAGGTCTTTCAAGATGAACATATCAAACAAATGCTTCGCTACTACAGAAGACTGAAAGCAAGAAATAAAAGCTTCTACGCCTACAGAGATCACACTATTATTGTTTTCCTTTTAGGAACTGGCTCAAGGCTAGGAGAGCTTATCAATATACGTTGGAATGAATTGGACTTGGTAAACCAAACAGTAACCCTATTCGGTAAAGCTCGAAAGCAACAGACTGTCCCTCTCACAGACAAACTTGTAAAAGAGCTTTGTGAGTACAAGGTGTTTGTAGAACGTGAGCTAGGTAAAATCCCTGAGTACGTCTTTACTACTCGGGAAGGTAATCAGCTTACACCTAATGGTATCAAGCTCATATTTAAGCGACTCAAACAAGTAATGAACTTTAAAGATGTTCGCTTATCTGCTCATACTTTCCGTCATACTTTTGCTCATCGCTGCTTAATGGCTGGTATGGACGTTTTCACTCTCCAAAGAATGCTGAGACATAGCAATTTAAGAATGACTGAGAGGTATCTCGCTCTTTGGGGAACAGCATTGAAAGAACAAAACGATAAGTTTAATCCACTTAATTCACTTGAAATTTAAGACAAATAAAAAGAGAGCCCTCCTAGTTTGGCGACCGGAAAGGACTCTCTCTCAGAAGAAAACTCGAAGGAGCTTTCTTGTTTGCTATTGTATCATGCTTATTGGTACTAGCTCAAGGGGGGTTCCTTCTATAAAGATGGAGGACTATATTAATGAAGGAACTCAGAAAATACGAAAGCTTTAAGTCTGTCGCTGAGATGGACAATACAATTGATAAAGTACTTAAGGAGTACAAACTCAAAGATAGCGAACGAGTTATCCTTATTAAGTTGTCTCAATATAGCTGTAAATTTGTAGGTGTAAGCTACATGAAAAACCAAACGTTAGCGGACTCAGTGCGTTACTCTAAGCGTACTGTACAACGTGTTCTAAAGCGTTTAAGCGAACTAGGTATCATTACTCGCATTGAACAAAAGAGGGCTAAATCTGGAGGCTATGGAGCGTTCATTTGTGTAATTAATCCCTTTGAGTGTCACCTCAATTTGTCATCTTGCAAGGAAGCTGAGAGCCCTTGTGAGGAAAGTAATGAGAAGCAAACTGAGGAGAACAAAACAATTATTCCTAAAGCTAATCTTCAAGAATTAAATAAACGTAATGAGCTCGATGTATCTTATTTGGACAACTCACATATTCCAACTGAGTTTATCAATGCAGTTAAACCTTTTATTAGTTCTACTAAAGAGGTCTATTCGCTTTGGGGTAAAGTCTTAATAGCTCACAAAAAATACGCTCCAAGCTTAACAGATTACACTGAGATAGCCATACAAGCATTTAAGCAATCTGTATTCGCTAAAAAGATGAAACGAATTAGAAAAGACTTCAAGGGCTATTTATTTGGCGTTCTCAGCAATATGCTTTCAGTTGAACAGAGAAGATACAACAAGGGGAACTTGTGGAATTGGCTAGAAGTGTAACTTTGTAGCACCACACATTGGTTATTACTGTAAGTAATCGTTCACTTAATCTAGCATTCTTATTTGAGCTCTGAATCCCTTGATCTAGCTCAATCTGGCATATGCTCGAAGTGACTACTAGGGTGGCATTAATGCTGGTATAGCATCTAGCACGTTGTTTTCTTGTAGTGACAGGCTCTCATGCGGTAAACGTTGAGGTAGACCTTATTAGTTGCCCGATTGAGTGCCGCCTCATAAAAAAAGAAGCACAAGAGAGGAATACTCATGCTTCTGTTAGTTGCTCTTTTGGTTTTTCAAGTAAGAAGTCCACAGCAGTAAGCGAGTAGATAGCATTAAATAACCTTAAAGCATCTACCTTTTTCCAATTACTCGGAGTATCTTTACCATGAAGTACCCAATCTCTATTTATGATTGGAAAGCGAGTTGGGTTTCTGTCAAAATTCCCCTGTTGAAATACTTGGTTTAAAAAACCTAGTACAGACACATATGCAACTAAATAGACCCTATCTTTAGTCTCGTCCTCTTGGGATACATCTTCTCTTACTGTTTCATACTGATTTTTCAAACTTGTTCTTCTTCCTATCTTATGCTTTTCAAACTTTTGGGATATAAGCATACGTGCTATACCTTCAACAATTATGAATAAATTAGGAATGGCTACTAAATAGTTTCCGTTCTCGTAGCTATTAAAACATTGTTCTAATAAACCTTTCCAACTTCCAACCAATTTATGGTCAAGTACATCTCTTTTCATTCTCGTATATGCACATTCATTATCATAACTAAAGTATTCTTCCATCGCTGTATCTATATCTTGAATCTTTGAAAACTCAACAACTTCCCGAGGAGTCATACTTAATGGAGTCGTCCATCCTTTTTCACCAAGCTTCTCGGCAGATTCCCTCCAAGTTTTCATGATTCCAATCCAGTCTATCTCACCTAACTGTGTGGTAAGGTCTTTCGTAGCTTCATTTATTGCATCATGCATTTGTCTACTCATATCACCAACATCTTTAACCGTCTGACTTGCCTCTTCGAACTTTTGTCTAATTTCTTTATTTACTTTTATGTATGCATCAATCTCTTTTAAAAACCCTTTCATAGACGAATTACAAGACACATCGTATCTCATATTAACTTCCCCCCTCAAATATTCTAATTCAATAATACCCTATGATTAGTAATTTTGTATAAAAAAGAGAGCCACAACTAGTAAGCTGTGAACCCTCTTAATTCAATCTAACAAGTGCATAATCAGTTATATCCTTGTCGTTCAACAGAATGACTCTTTCTCTGCACCATAACTCCTTAGGATTGGAACTGCTGAGCTATTGAAAGATAATGCTAGCTTGTTCTTTTACTATTGGTTTCCCCTCAGTTGTAGACAAACAGATAATTGCATTTGCGCCTCAAAAAGCTAACCACTGTGTATGAGCCTTTTGTAAACCCTAGTGATATTTAGCACCTTTCGAGGAAACGAGGTGAGCAAATGGAAACAAAGCAGCAAAGATTCTATAGCAAGATAAAAGACTTCTACGGGTTGGATAATAGCGAGGATGCCAAAAAGCTATATAACGCATATAACCAACTCAAGAAAATTGAGACAGTTGGTAAAGCCAGTAAGATAGACGATATGCTAACTCGTTTATATGCTGGAAAGAAACTGACAGATTAAACATAAAAGGAGCACTACCCTTTGAAGTTTGGCGACCTCAGGTAGTACTCCTAAGCAATTCAGTCGAACCTATAAGGCTCTTTCCTCCCTATGCTATCACGAGCAGGAATAGCTGTAAAGGTTCGACTCCACAGGAGGCGAATAAGTTGGAACTTAAAGATTGGGTTAAATCAACCTTGGTAGCTGGCGGCAGCATTACCTTTCTTTACGCAGCCGGTTACATCGTTTCACTCATGATTGTACACCTGTAAGTATTACCTATCTCGTGTAAATAAATAAAAACTAAAGGGAGAAATTATTATGACAACAAACACTATTCAACCAACTAAATTCGATATGGTTATGGAGGAGATTGATACTCTAGTATCTAACTTCCAAGACTCACTAACTCGTATTACTAATAAAGTGTGCAAAGTAGATACATTCCAACTAGGTGTTACGTATGTAGTTATCTTACGAGTTGGCAAAATCTCTAAAACTCTTAGTTTTAATCTAGATGAATTGGATTGTTAACTCCACAGGTTCAAGCTATACAGGTTAACATTCATAATGATAATAAGTAATAACTAACGAGCTGGCTCTAATAGGCTAGCTCTTTTGTTTTCCTCCTCAGGGTTAATCATTGCGGTAATTGAAATTACTATTTATCCAGCACAAACCCTCTAGCCATCCCCATCTATCATATTATTAAATTGGCAATTTACTTCTATAAACTTGCTCAACATTATTAAAGGTGCATTAATTGTTTCAAAAAATTGTTCTATTTCACTTTTGACGTTCTCCTCCATCGTTCTTTTCTACACCTTCCTCTAATAAACACTCTAAATCAGATAGTGTATGTATTGCATTAATTAACCTCAAGGCATCCAGCTTACTCCACTCATTTGGATTATCCCTACCATGAAGAACCCAGTTTCGATTTAGTATAAGTGGCCTGTCTGGATTCTCTTTTTCTAAATCTCCAAAACTAAAGGTTTCATAAATAAATGTATACGCCGAAACATGGAGTGCACTATCATAACCTTTATATTCAGTATCTATATCTATTCCCTTAAATGTACTCTTCCAAAATTTACGTTTTCGGCTTGCAACATCACTATTTAGTTTAGCTTCCCTTTTTATTAATTCAAATGTTAGACCCTCAACAATACTAAATAAGCTAGGTATCGTTATGTAGTAATCCCCCTTCTCGTAACAACTAAAACACTGTTGTAGTAAACTTCTCCACTTCACGATATGCTCTTTCTTTAGAAGATCATCCTTGATAGAATTATAAACTTCGTATTTTTCATAATAGTACTCGAACTTTCTATCAATTTCAGCCTTATCTTGAATTTTAGATATTTCCTCAAACCTTCTCCAGTCCATTTGCCCTGAAAGCGTCCATCCAAACTTACCTAATTTTTCAGCTGGCTCTATCCAACTTTCAAATATTCTTTTACTATCAATTTTCTCCATACCAGCAAACGCTTGCTTTAAAATATCGGAAGTTTTTATTTGCAATTGCATTTGTTTATAAAATTTATTATATTCTTCCTTGTATATCTGGCGCAAAGCAGCTAAAGCCCCCGTTACTCCTATTGAAATATCCCCCTTTAACTTGTCCATCATTAATCTCCCTTCTCAATATCAATATAGAATATTTTACCACAGGAAAGCATTTTCAATAATGGACTCACAGTATATACAAAAAAACGGAGTAACCATTATTGGCTACTCTCCTTATCCACAGTAATTTGTTGAAGGAATCTCAATTCAGCATCCTCCTCAGCTCTACCTGCTCGGTACTCCATCTCACTTACCTCAGTAACGTTAACCCCCTCGAGGTAGACTAACTTATCGAACAGGTTACTAAACATGTAGAACGTATCAATTTTAACTTTGTGGAAATACTCCTCAGGTGTTACCTCTCTATAGTGTGCCTGTCTGTACATTTCCCCCTCAGGTTTAAGCTTATAAGCAATAGCTACTTTAATATATTGGTTCATATTAGTTTCCTCTCTTTCTGTTCATCTCTCTTATTTTGTTGTGTAGCTTAAAGGCTTCTCTTTTGTATTCCAGCTCACTAATCGCCTTAACAGTTACACCTAACACTTTGCCCCCTGAGGTGTGCTTATCAACTGTTTCCTGCATAGTATCTCTATAGAAGGGTACCAAAACGGTTCTAGCCGCCTCCTGGGACTCCTTAACAGCCATAAAGTTAGTATAAACATGCTTCTCGTCCACCTCGTAGTAATACACTGTAGTTTCAACACTCACATAGCATCCCCTAAATCCCCTGCAGTTCCCCAAGCTTTGCTCATGGTAGTAAACGCAAGGGCTCCGAATCCTGCGGCAGCTATTCCAGCAGTACCAAACAATGCAGTTATAGCCCCGATTCCACCTAATAAGGCTGGCGTCATAGCGAAAGTTGCAATGGTGATACCTCCTATAACAGCCGCCATCTTCTTAGCTTCTGACGAGGTGTGCCTAAACTGGGCTGAGGCTCGATCATCGGCGTCAATTATAATCTCAATTAAACTAGCGATTTAAACCACCTCCAATGAGAACGACAAATAAGCCTAGCTCATTAGTAACTAGTTGTTTATCGTCCTCATAAGTTTTTTATTTAATTACCCGTCCATTCCATCGAATAACACTGTTAGATCTACCCCACTAGGGTTGTCCGAATTGTCACGACTCTTACGGTACTTACGGTTAAGACCCAGAGTCTCAGCCTGACGAATTGCTTTCCCTTCAAAGTCCACTAGGCTAACCTTTAAGTTGGTTGCGTAGTTCATACCCACAGAGTCAACTCGCATAGCCTTAATTGAATTTATGAGGAAGCGATCTAGTGCTACCTCATCTAGCGGCTCCAAGTCATAGTTTTCCTTGTAGTAACTCCAAGTGTTATCGTAGAAGGCTCGCTCCTCCTCAGTCCACTCCTCAAGGAAATTACGGGAGTAAATCCCATGGATCGTCTTTTCGTGTCCCTTCTTTAAGTTTGCATCTCTCACTTTCTTTCCCTCCTCGGTTTTAGCTCCTGTGCTTTTACCACCATGCCACCCACAGCGTAGGTTCTTCTCGTTAATTGGCTTCTTGGTGCATACTTTTCCACTCTTCATGATAGCTCCACAGATACTTTCTTCTTTCTGTAGCTTCTCCTTTATGGTTACCGTCTCATCAGATTCCCTTTTGAGGTCGCCACTCTGGAGTCTGTCAGCTACGTTGTTAATATATTCTCTTAGTCCATCTGGTAGGGGGTTAGGTCTAGTCACTGTATTGTCTACCTCCTTATTTAAAACTGTCTAGGTAAACCTTATACTGCGCTTCTTCCTCGGCAGTAAAGTTGTGTGTGTATTCTCCTCTAAGTTTAGCCATGTAAGTTTGATACTCAACTTCCTCTCGAGCTTCTCTAAAGGCTTGTGCCTGAGCTTTCTCTTGAACCAACTCCTGCTTTGCTTGTTCTAACTTGAGTTTGTTCTTTTCTACTTGAGCTTGTAACTCTCTAAATCTCATTTGGAGCTGGAACTCTTTTGCTTTCTCGTATAGTTCTTGCTGGCGGTCATTTAGTTGGGGTTGCTCACTAAACATTTGAGCTGTTCTCACCTGAGGGAATGCTACTAGGCTCACCTCTCGAATTTTTGTAGGCTTACCTTGATTGTCTGTGTAGAATGAAATACTAATTTTTTTAGCGGTCTTATTAGCCACCTTCTTCTTGATAGCCTCGTCAACTACCCTGATTTTACCCATCAGTTTGTTACCTACTACAGATACGCTTTGGAGAAAACCAGCGGTATCGCGAACACTGGTACTGTGGTCTAGCTGCAAAGGAACATTCTCCTCAGCGTTAAATGAGTTAGCTAAAGCATGTAGGTCACTTACTGTGTAGGGTTTACCTCGGTGTACACCTACCGAGAACAACTCAGCATCTTTGATTAGGTCGCCATCTGAGTTACTTACCGAGAAGTTGTCTATCAATTGTCCTGACTCTTTAAATTGCTTAAACATATTATCTACCTCCTTAGATTAATTTATATGAGAAAGAAGACCTTAGCATAGCTAAAGTCTCCTAGTCACACTCTTTGTTTCTTTAGTAGAGTCAATCTACCGAGTAACCATTCTCCGCCTCGTAGGACTTCAGCAAGTAGTTACCCAGCATCCAACTCTATATAATTATCTTGCCTCGCTTAGATACGAGATAGGTTAACTAACGTTTGCTCCTGTAACTCTACGTTGTGTTTCTCAAATACACCTTTGATAGCTTCTTCTAAATCTCTAGCGATTACATCTGTTTGGCGATCACCTTCAGCAGTATCTTCATTGCTTAACTGTACGATGAACTTCCAATCTTCACTATTAGAGTCAAGGCTATCAATAGAACCTAATCCATATTCAACTCCTAAGTCGATACTTTGGTCATGTTGAGTGTTTAACTGGAAGACATCCTCTATACCGAATGCTCGGTTGAATCTGCTAGCGATAACCATATCTCGTCGAACCTTTTGGTTGTGCTTACGAGCTACCTCTCCACGAGAACGGTACAACTCTTGTACAGCATGTTGTTTCTTAGAGCTAACCTCTGACAGCTTCTCACTTAGTTCAGCGATTCGCTTAGATAACCCTTCTAGCTTAGCTTCAGCTTTCTTCTTAGTAGCTAACGCTTGTTTGTCGTTCTCATCAATGATTAAGCTAGCTGAGATAATCTCTAGAGCGTTACTTACTTTTGAGTGTTCCTGCTGAGCTTGAGATAGTTGACCTTGTAGTTCTGACTCTTGAGTGTTTAACTTGTTAATATCCTTCTCTGCTACCTCTGTAGATTTAACCTTTGTGTTACCTGCTAATAAGTTTTTAATTGAGTTCATCATTAATAATCACTCTCCATTTAGTTTTTAGTTTGGTTTGGGTAATATATGAGTCGGCTCGGGGTGGGTGAGCCTAGTGAAGCATTAGGGTAGGGGTTACTGCTCGATTATTCCAAGTAGACGAGCTATCTCTTTCTTTCCTGCCTCGCTGATAAGCAATTGTAGGCGTTTCTTTTCGAGTGGCTTGTAGTTAATCATTCCTTGTTCCCTCATGTAGTTGTACTTAGCAGTATGCAAGTAGTCACCTTTCTTACTCATGAAGACTATCTTCTTTTGTAGTAACATCTTGTTAAGCATCTGAGCGGATCTGATACCAAGAGTCTTAGCTGTGTCAGTTACTGTAGCGTAACCCTCGATAGATAATACTTTATCGTGATATTCAACCGAGCTAGCTTGCTCCTCCAGTTTCTTCTCGGCTTGTTCTAGTTGCTTTGTCTTCCTCTGTAGTGACTTCTGAGCTAGGATAAGCGCTCTAGCAATTAATTCCTCTTCAGTTTCTTCCTTGTGCACAACCATGTAGCCACCGTCTCTGCGGATACTTGGTAAAACTTCACTAGTTATCCACTTCTTAAAGGCTTTCGCTTGAGGTTTACGACTAGCTAAGATTAAACTGTATAGACCTGACTCATTAATCATGTTAGCTTCACCTTGACGACCTAAGTTGAACTTAGACCGTTCATCACTATCTAGTGTTTGTAGCGCTACTGTAGGGTTAGTTAACTCTAGTACATCACATACATCCTTAGCGACAAACCACACTTGTTCATCCTCTTTGATCGCTCTTAATTCACCAAGTCCACTTTCGAATACCTGTAAGTTATTTGTCATTTGAGCCAGCTCCCTTTTTTAAATTACGCTACTTGCTTGTCCAGTTGTAATATGATAATAATCAGAAAAACTAGATTCCTCAGGTAAGAACGTATGAGTGCAATCTAGTAAGTCTTGTACATTCCAGATAGTAACGTGTAGTTCATTAGATTCCTCTAGGATTGTAATCTCTCCAGCGATATCTTCTGCTTCGTTGTTCCACTTGTACTCATCAATGGAATGAATCTTTTTCTTCTCATTAGTTAACTGTCTCATATCAACACCCCAGTAGTAAGTGTTGGCACGTACTCCTCGTTTAACGTGTAAGTAACCTTTCTCCTGTAACTCCTCTACGTGTCTTTTAACTGTACGCAAGCTTTGTCCTGTCAGCTTAGCTAAATCATTGTAGGCAATAGTCGTTCCTACAGTCACTAGAGATTTGATAGCCTCGAAGGTTTGTGCTACCTTACCCTTAACAGTGAGGTCGCTGAATAGTTCCTCTGTCTCATGTAGTTCTTTTCTGTTTAGCTTTTCGCCCTCTAGCTGCTCTCCTACTTGAGATAGAAACTCGTTGTATTGCTCCTCAGTAGATAACCCAGTGTAGCCTTTCTCGTTTCTCCACTCTAAGTATTTATCCCAAGTGTTCATTAGATCGCCTCATCGTATTGTATTTTTAATTCGTTGTATTTCCTCCCAGTGATTTCCTTACAATCGATACTAATGAGTTGCGTTGTTCTCGTGTTGTATAGATCACTGTAGGTCTTATCCATTAGGCTTGAATGCTTGTCCTCTTTCCCATTAGTTATCTGAGCTAGGTGGTACCTCTTAAGGACTGTACGAGTACCAATGAACTTCATTCTGATTGTATATATGTAATAGTTCTTCATTAGTTAGCCTCCTTATTTGTATTCCTGATGTGCTGGCTCACTAGTAGATCCCTCTTGAGTGATTCCTCTCCAATTCTAATCATTAGGTTTAATCTGTGGTTGATTCTTTCCATCTCAGCTTTATTCTTCTTCATTAGTCATCCTCTCCTTAGTTTTTGTTTGACTAGCTCCCTTTATTACCCTTTCATTACCTTGATTAGCTTCTCTGGGTGTTCAATCCTTAAGGCTGTTGCAATCTTACTAAGCGTACCCATGTTAATTGACTTCGTGTGTTTGATCCTCGAGAGTGTAGCCTGTGTGATTCCTGCCTCCTCAGCCAATGCTGTTTGAGTTATGTTGTACTGCTTACAGATATCTTCCAAGTCAACATAAAAGAAAATCGTCATTCCAGTTCCTCCTCTTTAGTTTTGTATATATACTTTATAGCTTTTTAATTAGTTATAATCCCTCTCCAAAAGGGATGCCAGCTCGGTGGATGAAACCGAACCAGCTAGTCAAACAATCTAGAGAGATTGTAATGAGTAAGATTAATGAGAGTTAGAACAATGAGGTTGCTCCCAGCAGTCTACCTCTAGGGGGTGAGATGGACTCCAAGCAAAAACCTCCAATTTATTTGCTTCATATATATAGTAGTAACAGGTAGACCACATCTAGGAACAACAATATAGGAGGTTAATTCCTTTTACTCCCTCTATATATAGTAGCTCATGTGTGACCATCCTTTTTTGGTGTTCACTAATATAGTAGTTCAAGTGTGAGATGTTCCTCTTTAGGCTTCACTAATATAGTAGCGGCAGCATGGTGTACCTCTTTTGCGTCCTCTATATATAGTACGAAAAGCGCAACTTCTTGTTTTGCTCCCTCTATACATAAAGTACTACATGTGTGACGCTCTATATTTGTATACTCTAATGTAGTAGTACACCTACTCAGCATTCTCTAATTTAATTGCTTCATAGATAACATAGTGATTTGGTAGCCCTCTAGCTTTTATCCTTCTACTAATGTAGTAGTATTACACCCCTCATTAGCTCCTAAATATACATAGTAGCGATAGTGTATAACACCCCTTGAGTCTAGCCTATCTTGCCCCCGAAGGTTCATGCTAATCCTATGAGCCTTTCCTGTAGAGAGCATACAGTACAAGGGAGAATACGATATATGGTTTGCTACATGGTAAGCTATCGATGTGGTGGAAAGCAGACAAGGCTGAGTAATCCATTCCTTTTTGTAGTAGATCTAACAAGCCGCCAACTCAGGGAATAATATGGTGTTAATTTGTAGATAATCAACCCAAACAGAGGAAAGAAAAACTGAGGAACTATACTTCGATAACTGAGAAATTACGAAAATGAACGTGTAAAATGACAATAAAGTTATTTAATTTTAAAACCTAAAACACATATAACCCCGCCTTTAAACCAGAACGGGGTTAAAATATAATTGTTTAATTTTTGATATAAAATACTTCACCACACTTAAAAATACAATTGACCCCTTCTAGATTCGTTGACCTTTTCCGTATAAAAAACATTTGGCACAACACTTTTTTTAGAACGGTAAATCATCAGGGTCTATTTCTACTTTTACCTTAGACAATCTCATATCTATATTATCTAACACTATTTTTTGTTTATAAGACTCCAATTGTTGTAACAATTGATAAAAATCAGCAACAATTGAAAGTGGGATATCAACTGCAGGTCTATACCTATAAGAATTATCGACAAAGCAACTAATTAATTTACTATTGTCTTGAATATACGTTTCCAGAGAGCTATTTCGAATAAGAGTAGATAATTGATTCATTATTATATTAGGGTCACTTACTGGCTCATATCTATCTGTATGGCTTAATACATGTTTCGAAAGTATTTCTGCAAAATTCCTATATAGACTCTTTTCCTCCTCTGTAAAGTTTATTGCCAATATACCTTGGGAAATATCAAATGAAATGTCCCGAAACGACATATATCTTTCACGAGGATCTAACCGAATCATTTTATCAATAATGTAGTTAAATTTAAAATTAGCAAGACCCTCACCAATAATATTACTGAACAATTTTCCAACAAAATAGATCTCACTTTGGTGGTTATATATCCCTTCCTCAGCCGTTTCCTTTGGTAATTGTGTTACCGGCCAGTTCAAGAGAACACTTCTCCCATCACGATCTTGTCCTACTAATTTTTTACCAAAACCAAAATCAATAACCTTAACATTCTCATGCTTATCTATCAAAATATTCGCTGCACGAATATCCCTATGTAATATATTCTTAGATTCTAGATACACAAATGCTGATATAGTCTCAGTAAAAATCTCCCCCCAACCTTTCCCAAATAAAGGTTGAAAATCAGCAATTGAAACTCCATCTATATATTCCATTTGAAGATAGCCTAGTTTACTTTCAGGATACAAATAATAGTTGTAAACCCTTACAATATTAGGATGGGATATTGTAAATAAAATTTTAATTTCATCAACAAATCGTTCATAATACTCATTAATATAGTTAGTGTCTTTAGGTGCATACTTTTTAAATGCAAAAAACATATCAGTAGTTTCATCTTTAAAAAGATGTGTATCTCCAGTACCACCTTGACCAAGTGACTCAATATGTATAAATTGCTTTACTCTATCAAATTTAGCTACAGTACCTGGTTTGACCATTTATCTACACTCCCATTTTAACTATTTTTGTATTATTTTAACATAAATACCTCCTTCTATATAAATAAAGCCAGTAAAAATAGTAGTTTAATTTAGCTAATCTCATTCTCCATCCTATTTGATACGGACCTCTACTTTCAATCTTGCACAATAGTACCACCTGTTTAAGGATTAACTTACGGGACGGCATTAGTACTTCATAGGTCCCGTCCTCAGTAAGTTTTTCTAAAAAGTGCTTATTTTTGTCACTCTGTACCATTTTAGTCACCTCTAAAATGGCTGCAACCCTTGGTACATCTAGCTTCTGCTAGGGGTCGGCACTTTTCGGTTAACTCTACATGTACACCCAGTAGTTACACCTCTAGAGCTATACCTAGATAGTTAAACTAATTGTCCTACCTCTAGGTTAATTACTTCTCAAAACATAAATACAAAACCTGAGACAGATAAACTAAAGAGATATACCTCTAGAGAGTGCCTTTAAAGATTTACCTATCTCGTTACAGAGAAAGAAAAGCTTTAAAGATTTAACTCTAGAGATATATCTCTTTAGTTGCTACCTCCTATAGTTCTTTTTTTAAAATCTTTAATATCTTAAAACCTAGAGAAGGAGAACTAATTAGAATTACTAAAGAGCTATAACTACTGGTTTACCAGTTAGTACCTCTCTTTAGGCTTCCTCAGTAGTTCTTTATTTCTTTTCTTACTGAGCTGGATACTCTTAGTTATTCTCTATAGGTATATCTCTAGAGTTCTTTTATTTCTTTTTCTAGGGATATTTCTAATTGGTTAACTATCAGATATATCTCTAAAGCTAAACTCATTAGTTTAGTAGCAATAGTGTACTCATGAGACGGCAAACTAATGGAAAACACTGTACGAGTAATCTGTTAGATTTATTTTATAGGGAGATTATTGAGTTTCACTGTTAGAGCTGGTACTTGTAAGGAACTTATAGAGTACGTCCAATAAGTGATATTGATAGGACAACTATGAGAGCGAATAGAATAAACCAAGGGGGATGTTATATGGTTAAACACTTTGGATTAGGAGCCTTATTCATAAGTATCGGCTTATTAGGTGCCTGCTCACAGGAAGAAGAAGTTACTACGAAGGCACCATTTGAGGACTACAAGCCATCTCAGGGGTACATAAATGAGGAAGAGTTTGAAGCTCTTGAAGATGATATGACTCACGAGGAGATAGCTCAGTTAATTGGCGGTGTAGGTGAACTCTACAAAAAGGAGGGCTATATAGAAACCATAATCTACAAAGGTGAAGACAATATAGATTTTGCTATGCTGAGATTCGAAGATGGCAAGTTGGACATGTGGAACAAACACGATAAGGAATAATTACTTTATAGGGATTTACACATAAGGAGTTAGGCTGAGGAGGTCTACTCCTTTATTACGTTCTTAAGGTCGCCTACTCAGAAGGTCTGTATGTTTTAAACTGTTTAGAGTTGGATTTACTGAATTTCCTTAGAGGGCGAATGTTTAGGATTAACTTTTTTAAATTTCTACCGAAGTGGAAAACTGCGAAGGGTAACTACCGGAAGCGAATGTTGGGGATGACTTTTTGTAGAACCGAGAAGGCACCACAACCAGTAGTTATAATGGATCTAGGCCTAACTTTTATTTAGAGCTAATACTTGGTAGCTTTATCAGTAGCAAACTCAACGATAACCCACACAATACTAATCCATTTACATATGACTTGGTAATTGAGCTATAGAAATTTCCTTCTAAGCTATGAGTTCTATCTTGTTTACTTTCAAACTCAGAGTTATCAAATGTATCACCTAGAGCTGATAGCTTTGTAGCAACTGATTGTGCTGTGTTCTCCTCTGTATCCAACAATTGAGCACGAACCTCTTTGGCAACTTCAGAGTCACGTAGTAACATTCCTATTCTAAGGATAGCCTTCTTAGAGAATAAGCCATTTTTGTTGCTAGAGAATTTATATATCTCTCCAGTTCTCATTGTTACCGTATATGATCCTCTTTTTTCTATTTTGGTTGCATCCTTTAAGGCACTAACTAAGTCATTTCCAGATAAAACAACGTAACCATCTCTTTCTAGTTCACCCCTGTGGCCTGTTATTAAGTTTGTTATCGCTATATCCTTCACCCCATAAAATTCAGCAACTTGGTTTAATGTTGCCATATTTTCTCCTGGTAATAACAATGGTTGTTTCACTCTCTCTAGAATTTCCACTCGTTCAACTAAGTTGTCACGCTTATCTTTCGGGCCGATTACCTCATTAGTTAATTTTACGTCACTCATGAATATTCCCCCTTTGTTTATTTTAATTATATGCCATCACCTGTTAGGAACCAATAGTATTCATATATTCTGAATATAGGTCATACCTAGGTAATACTCAAAATATACGTCCCCGTAGATAGTGAACTAGGGAGAAGGCTCGATGTTGGGAGAAAACTTTTTAGAAAAAACCGAGGAGGCGGAAACTGATTGGTACATAATGTGCTAGGTAAAACTCTAGGGGGCTGGCTCATTGGTAACTAACTGGGAGCCGATTTTCTGTATGTATATTTTCTCTGTGAGGCTACATGCGTACGTGCGCACCCTCCCCCACTTTATAATATGTGGGGCTAGAGAGGACGAGCCAAGGAGTATCCCCGAAAGGCAGCTAACGAGAGCAACTATCAGAGGGCACAAGAGTCTAGCCATACAACAAGCAGTACATCTGAGCTGGCACTCCTCAACCGTACATACAAGTATCAACTTACGTATCCGCTTATCAGATCCGCACACGAGAATACTGTTAGGTACATACTCAAGAGATTTATCTACAGGGTTCCTACTCGTATACAAATAAAAAAGAACCACGAGGCAGCAACTTAATTGTCACCTATCTCGTAGTTCCTTCTTGTAATTTCCTCTTATTAATCTCTTTATATAGCTTACCTTGAGATACTCCCACTTGACTAACAATGTCCTTGATGGAATATTCTCCTGAGTCATACATCTGTAGAGCTACCCTTATTTTATCATTGTCTAGTTGAGGTCTACCTAGTTTAACTCCACGTTTCTTTGCGCTTGCTAGTCCTTCTTTTGTTCGTTCTGCTATTAAGTCCCTTTCGAGTTGGCTGATTACTGCCATCATAGAGAACATAGCTTTTCCAGTTGGCGTTGAAGTATCCATATTTTCCTTTAGGGATACGAAAGTAACCCCCATATTATTTAACTCCTCGACAGTTGTAAGGATATCCAGGGTGTTTCTCCCTAGTCTGCTAATGGCTTCTACAATAACGGTATCACCTTCTCGTACTGTATCCATGAGCTGGGTTAGTCCTGCTCGTTCTTTTTTAGTTCCTGTATATTTCTCTTGAATTAATCTATCATAGCCACACTTATTGAGTGCTTCTAGTTGTCTATCAAGTAACTGCTCATCAGTTGAAACCCTAGCATAAGCGATTCTCATCAGGTTTCTCCCCCTTACATTTATTATACCTTTAATGTAACACGAGTATTAATTAAGTGTAAAGGTTTTGTGTAATCTTTTATGTAATAACTTTATGTAACAACCAAAAGGCTTAACAGCAAGGTTCGCTTCCCCATTTGAATGATTACACTAATCTATCGTTTTATGTAATCTTAGGATAGACTCGAAGGAATAACTGTGAGTACGTTAACAATGAATAAAACTAGCAAGGTATGACTATGAAGGTTCTACTTTTTTGTTTGTATTGATGAGATGGAAAACACGAATAGTAGTATCTACCTGAGTATACCCTAAGAGTATTTCGTCTTCCCAGGTAGAGCTATAGTTTATACCCTTTATAGTTCCTATGTTAATGTACTGAAAAGTGATCACATCGAGGTGGGGGTTTTACCTCTAGAGTTAAACTACGAGGCCCCTCCCCATCAGCTTCCCTCCTCGCAATGAGCTGTAAGTACTAAGTTCCACCTCGCAAGTTTCCATACGTCGTAATCATAAACAAGATTGCTTCTCTTTAAGAAAATCCTCAACTATTATAAATATCTGTCTCATTAACTCAAGTAAGCCTCTCGCAATATTCAGTATCTCCTTAGATGGTGTATATTTAACTATCACCGTTTCAGTACCACCTGGGCTTTTTACTTTTTCGTTTCGCATCTCATAAGGTGGCTGATTATGTATTATATCGTTTCTCACTTTAGAGGCCTTTTTAAACTCCAAAGAATCCCTAATTTCATTTAACTTATTATATAACTCTCTATCTAGTTTTTTAATCTGAAACATCGCATTATTAAAGCTTTTATTAATATTTTTTGTTTTACCTTTTATTTTCTTCTCAGTTTTTAAGCCTAGGCAAGCAAACAGCAAATGAGCTAGCAAATCTAAAGCTGTAAAAGCTTTTGGAAACAAGATATCAACATTGTTCTCAAAGTGAATCTTATTCTTCCATTCTTCATTTGGAAATTCCTTCAAATACGGATACTCTCCATCTGAGATACCTCGGTTTGAATAATATAAGAGGTATGAGTAACTCAAATCCAACTGAAAGATTCTATTATTCAATGAACGTGTAAAATCCTGAGCGGCAATCTGATGATCAATTATATCAAATCCAAAAAGTTGCTCCCTAGTCCAATAAAATAAGTCTCCCTCAATTCTATAGCTATAAAGTGGGCTTTCTTTTAAAAGAGGTGCCATCTCTTCATTTGTTGGGAATTCAAACAAATCAATTTCAATAGTCATTCTTCTCCTCCTTATCTATTTCCAGTTTATAGAAATATCACAAGTCTGTTAATAGGATTTCACGGAAACACCCTCTCAGTTTCCAGCTCGTATATACCTACAATTATGTTACTCTCTCTAACAATTTATATCTAGAGCCTTACCTCACCAGATTAATAACAGAGTGGTATTCAATCACTAAGGTGCAACTCCATAGAAAAACACTGCTTGGATTTTAGCAGTGCCAGTTAGTTATCTTATATTTTTCAATAAAATCAATATATGTAATCAGTATTCAAGTCTGATTAAACATCTTCCCTTTAGATAGCCCCCATGCTCAACAACCATTTGTTTTTCTGAATCGACCAAAGCTATCCAGGAGCAGTTTTAACTTCTTACTATTTTGTTTCCTGTGCCTTTTTATATTCCGCTTTAATTTTTCGTATTTCCTCAATCTCTGTTTCTATTTCTTTTAAAGTTTCTCTAAAATCTTCAATCTTGTGCTCAGAATCAAAGATTGACCATAAATATTCTTTTTTTAGTAATCTACTATGTTTCTCATTATAAAAATCAAAATGTAAATCTCCAAGGATTTGGTTTTCATTTTCTTTTAATTCTTTTTTTAGCTTCTCGAAATCTTGGAGAGCTTTGTTTTGATTATAGGTTATTGCATACGAAAATTCATCATAAAAAGTAAAACAATTTATAAGCTTAATTTGCAACTCTAAACTGTCTATACTTTGGAGATGAGAAAAAACTTGACTATTGAAATCCTTCATTTTAATTTCAGCTTTTTGTGCTTCTTTACGTGCTTGCTCTTTTTCTTCTAAGGTTAACTCTTCTTTACCTTCTCTATGCTTCATAGCACCTTCAAATGTATTAGCAGATAAACTTATTAATTCATCAGCCTTCTCAAGTTCCTTTAACATACGCTTCATTTCATGTTGAACTTGAAGTAACGCAGGTGCTTGTATAACTTTGAGATTCCTAGCCTCTTTAGCAAGCTCTTGTTTTTTTTGATCATCAAGTTGTTGTTTTAATATCTCCTTTTGCTCTACGGCTTGTTTACGAGCAATCCACAAAGCAACCAACGCTCCAACAAAAGCACCTGAGTAGTTTCCCCAAAAACCTAACCAAGTATCACCATCTCCATAGGTTTGAGGAGCTCTCCAAGTAAATAATGCATAATTTAGAATTACAGGAACTACTACAAAAATACCACCTACAACTAAAATTTCTTTCCACCTTAAAATCCACTTGTGTTTTCTCATAAATTCACCTCATTAGATATTTCAATAACTAGCTTAAACTAGCTCATTTACAATATCAAACAATATTTCCCTTGAATTGTTATTCTTAAAGATTACTTGAGAACGTCAACTCAAAAGTTACCCCTGTGGAGGTCGTAGTAAAAGAGGGTTGACTAAATATTAAAACTACTTTAGTATTTTCCATAAGAAACTCTAACTGAAGTGGTTCTCAATGAGAATAATAACTTGAGAGCCTTGATACATATAAGTTTTACTGATCCCAAACCTCTGCAGTCCACTGGGAAGTTCCCTTGACAGGGTGGAGGTCGTGAGTTCGAGCCTCTCCGGGGTCATACAGTCAAAAACCGTATTAAATTAACGTTTGATGCGGTTTTTTATTTATTTAAACTTATCCTCAAAAACATCAGTGGTCACGTTCCCTACAAAATCTCTTCTATTTTGTTTACCGCATCTTCTTGCATCATTGGCAACACATGTGAGTAAATATCCAATGTGATTTTGATTTTACTATATCCTAATCGTTCAGAAATCACCTTCACATTTACGCCTTTCGCCAATGGCAAAGTTACATGTGTGTGACGTAAATCATGAAACCGAATCTTTGGCACAACCGCTTTCTTAATCAAAGCGTTTAGACTTCGTCTCACATTAGCAGGATTAATTGGCGTTCCAGAAGGAGTACACATCACCAAGTCATTGTCTTGGTATTTCTCACCAATGAACACTACTTTATACTTTTCTACTTCCAACTGACTTTTTGCTTCACCAAGCGTTTCCACCATGTTTTTCAACTCATTAATCACATAAGACTCTTCCACTATATTCACTTGTTCTTGGATTTCTAATTGGAGTTGTTCTATGCTTTTTATCAATCCACGTTTATTCTCTAAATTAAACACCTTCACTTCTAACGTATCTACGGTTAGCTAACTACTTTACTTAAAATGATATACAAGTTCAATAATCTTATGAACCTCAAGGTGTGATATTTAACTTATATAATTAAACTCAGATATACTATTTTAGTTCCTCTAATTAACACAAAATAAGACCCCGCATCCCAGCAAGGCCTTCCAAACAAAATATAACACTACTCATATCACTTGGTTTTCAAAATGGCATTTCAAACTTTTACTGTATTCCGGAACATCTAACGTAATACTTAAATCAGCTGTACTCAAGTATTTTAAAGCTAAATACATTGCATATAGTTTTGCATCTGATTTTGTTTCAGTAACGATAATATGTAAATCAAAAGTCCTATATGTCTTCTTCAATTCTACAACTTCATCTATAACATCTGCAGGGTCAGCACCGATCTCAGATACAAAAAGATATTCATCTTCATGTGTTATGACAAATAAACCTGGTAGATGAGAATTTTCATCTATAAAAGAAAAGATATCCCCATTTATAACAAATAACTCGAATTTTGAAGAAGATTGGACATGTTTGTGTAAAACTAATAAACTCGGTCTTAAATCAGCAGGATCAATTCGTACATATTCATCAACTAGGTCGCTTGCATATTCTAAGAAAGCTTCAACATCAAAGTTTTCCTCCTTAGAATTAGCTTCTCTAAGCTTCCAAGTAAATGTTTCTGAGGGAAACCTAATTCCACTGTGAAAAAGAACATCATCATACTTCGAAGTGGCGACATGAATAAGATTAGCAAAATACAAAACTTTAACTATGTAAAAATCACTAAGACCTAAAGAACGACATAACTTACGACAATATCCCGAGTACAAATCAGGATTACCCTTGAAATTATCATACCAATATTGACTCATTACTCTCCCTCCTTTACTTATTATATTTTAATATAAAGATTTTATGTTGTAAATGTATAATTACTATAGAGTTTAAGTTCAATCAAACCATTTTTCTCCTTTCATGATAAGTACTAAATGTTTTATATTTTCTCCAACAAGCCCTCTACTTGATTGGCTCCTTTTATTAAAGTACTTGTTTTAACATCGGCCTTGCTACTCTATATTCTTCACTATTAGGTTCTATTACGAGTATGGGACGCCTTTCATCCTCTTCTTCTAAAATCATTTCAAATACTTCTGTTTTTTCTTGTAATATGTTGGATTCACTATCTTTAGTAGGCTCTTTGCTTGTTTCAATTTTCTTTGTCACTTCGCCAAGCTTTTGCCCGACTTCTTCTGCTTTGACAGGTTCATTCGTAACGTAGTATTCCTGGCCCTCCCATACTAACATAGGTGGCACTTGTTCTCGTTTGTTACATATTATGTAAGTAATACTAGCTATAAGTAGTAGACATACTGCTATAAAGAAGATAGCTTTTTTATTCATACACTATTCTCCTTATCTATCATCTTATTGGTTTATATAATATATAGAATAGATAGTGAATGGATTTTATGGTAATTTTTAGTTTTACCCCCAAAAAGAAAAACCTTACAAAAGTAAGGTTCCATTTTTAAATTCTATAGTGACTGATTTATTAAAACGATCATTACGATAATCGCTATAAACATAACAACTAGACAGCCGATCATTTTATAAAATCCTCTTTTCGTTAACGTCCCGCCTTGAACGTCTTTACGAATAAATAAGAACACGGCTAAAAATAATACCAGCCCAATGCCAAAAGCATACATCATTTGCATATGTTAATCTTCCTTTCTCTCTTCCATCTTAATATCTTTTCGATAAAACAACAAATGAGATAAAAACAGTACTCATCGTGAGTGCCATAAGTATATTCAATAATTCAACCGCAGATAGTGTAATTACTTTTAAGTTCAAACCAATAGAGAAAAGAAGATAATATGCTGTTAGAGCAAAAAAGCTGAAGAACATCCCTTTATAACGAATGAGTTTCATTCGCTCATCTTTTTCTTTAAATTGCGGGTGCAAGTAGCTTAGGCAGAAACACATAATCATCATTGCAAGCACGGTATAAGTTGGAATTGGCGGTGCTGAATGGGTCATTATACCTGCTAGTATCATAAATCCACTCATAATTAAAAAGATAATTCCCATAATAACAAAGTACTTTTGTGAATAATTCATCCTTTCTCCCCCTCTTCTTTTGCTTCATAAATAAATACATTTTCTATCGTTGTCTGGAATGTTTTCGCTATTTCAAATGCTAATGGAAGTGATGGATCATATTTCCCTTTTTCAATTGAAATGATGGTTTGTCTGGAAACCCCAAGTTTCTCAGCCAATTTTTCTTGAGATAGTCCAAATTTTTTTCGGTATTCGACCATTTTATTTTCCAAGGAAATTTCTCCCTCCTCCCTTATATCGAGTATATATGTAAAGGAAGCTTTACGTCAAGGTCCCTTTACATTCACTTAGATTATTTTGCATTCTATTTATATAGAAGAAACTTTTTCAATTGAATCATGTCTATTTTGAAATGAAACATGGAACAATGTATATATCCGTTACTATATCTCCTCCCCATTTTTGTGAAAATTTAATATCTCCATATTTGTTTTATCCTTTTAAACTATTTCATTCTTCTCCTTATTAGATGAAATGCGCTATTGTTTTTACGTTGTTTTTCGCCATATTTATAGAAACTAACGGTTTATGAAGCATTTTTTATGTTTAGCCACTTTTTTTGTAGAAATCCTTCATTTTCCTTTCGATATTTAACACTATCGAAATAAAGTTTACGCTAAATTCATAATTTTTTATTTTTTATACTATATTCCGTTATATTGTTGTATAATATCAATGAAAGCGCTTATTATTTCAATATACATAATTCAAACTAATCTTTATCGAAACATTCTAACAATTTTACTTATATTTAAATGCAACAATTATAGTCATTAATGTAGGTATACCAAATATATCCACCCCATTTTTCTGTAAAATTACTTTATAACATGAAAGATTAACTTGGGTGATAAGTTATTGTGAATGTTTTTTTACAAAACAGATAAGTAATAGTGTTT
>Ga0102589_1001046_pt1 | contig 42212 bp, 42 predicted proteins | sample AraplaMF_Col_mLB_FD_76858 | JGI IMG/M metagenome (GOLD analysis project Ga0102589, IMG submission 76858) | Arabidopsis root microbial communities from the University of North Carolina, USA - plate scrape MF_Col_mLB | ecosystem: Host-associated > Plants > Roots > Endosphere | place: USA...
AGAAAAAATGGTTTTATAAGGAATCGAATATTATTATCATTCCAAACTTTATATTTAAAATCCGTTCGAAGGCAAAGACTTTAATTTTGTTAACTTTATTAGCTGCAGGAACTTTGGCTATATTTGGCGCCACTATACTAACGCTTTACTATCCAATTGCTGCTACAGAACGTATCGTACCGTCAGCTATTGAGTTCCCGTTGGAAGATAAAGAATCGGCTAATAAAGCAATTAAAGTTGTACAAGATACTGTCGGAAAAGAAAACATGAAATACAAAGAAACGACTATTATTCAAGGAACATCCTCTTCTGAAAATTTGCCTAAAGAATATAATATGAAGAAAGAACATGGATTTGATCTAATCTCTGAGTCGGATTACAGGGATCTAATAAATTTTCAAGGGAAAAATGTAGAATTTGAAAATTTAGCTAAACATGAAAGTATTTTAGTGAAATATAGGCCTGAAAAAGAAAAGTTAGATAAAGAGAATACATATACTTTGAACTTAACATCTACAAAGAGTGTGGGTGTGAAAGTGAAAGAGACTACATTACTTAACCCAATTGGATTTGCGAATAGTGTAGGAACCCTTATTATTTCTGACAAACTTTACAAAGAAATAAAAGCATTAGGGCTTCCAGAAAAGACTATGATGAGCATTAACAGAACAGATATGAGAGATAACAAAGAAGTTTATGAAAACTTAGCTCCACTATTTAAAGATAATATCTATTTTACAAGTAGTTATCAAAAAAATGATTACATTATCCAGCAGAATAGCTCAACCTTCCTGCTCATTAGCTTTGTCACTATCATCTTTTTTATTGCAACAGGTAGCATACTCTATTTCCATAATCTTTCGAGTATAATGTCAAATGAAAATGAATTTACAATTTTACAAAGAATGGGATATAACAAGAAAAAGATAAAAAGGATAATAAGAAAAGAAATCTTTACGTTATTTAGCATCCCTTATATATTAGGGGCAGCGCATAGTATTTTTGCACTGGTGGCATACAAAACTGCTTTAATGGACGATTTATTAGGAAAAGGTAGTGCCTTTATATTACCTATTCTTTTTGCATTAATTATTTTTACTGTGGTTTATATCATTTATTATTTGTTAACAAAAAGAGCATGCTATAAAATTATATTTAACGATAAAAAGTAAAAATTTACAGATAAAGCTGATGATAATAAACAAACATCAGCTTTATCTGTATGTAATCTAGTAAAGGTAAGTGAGTCTATGAAAAAATACTATGAGCAAAAACAAATCTTTATTTTAATGAATCAACTTTGTATGATTATTTTTTTATGCTATGAATTTTTGCAAGGTAAGATTGCAGGAACAGCAAAGTTACTTCCACTAACGTTTATAACAATAATGGTCATATATGGGGCATATATTAGTTTTGTAAACATAAAAGAAAATAACACGCTATCAAAATTCTCCAAATTGCTATTTTTTGCTTCATGGCAATTTTTACTTACGCTTAACGGGAGTCAAATTTCTTATACACTAAGTATACTACTTAGTGTAGTAATTCTATATAAGACAGTACAATTTTTGCTTTTGTTCTTTTTCCAAGATTCTATTTATGCTTATAAAAAAGAGACAGACTGGATTTTAAAGATTACATGTGTATTAACATTGGTTGCGAAATTGACAAACGATAAAATATTTGCCGCTCTATTTTCATGTCAATGGATTTTTAGTTTTATTTGTATTATTTTTCTGTTTTTGAAAAATCGAGAACGAATTAAATTTATCTTCAAAAGCGAAAAAAAGCAGTTATTTAAATCTGTTGCTATTCTTATCGCTCTCTTTATTGTATATGCTATGTTGTTTGCAGGAAGCCCCGAATATTTAAGTAATTTAGGGTGGTATATCGTGATCCTGCTACCCTTATTTAGTATTCATGCGATTGCTTTTAAAAGCCATACATTTATGAAGCAATATTTTCTTTTAAAGGAAGGTAAAATGATATTCATGTTTTTATGTTTTATTGTTTTTATTAGTTCGCTTGGGCTGTTGTTTAAATTTAATATGATTACCTATTTTGTCATTATACATACGATTTTTTGGTTTGTTCTTCTTTATTTCACATTATTATTTCAAGACATAAAAGATACGATCTTAAATGTGGATGCAGAAGAACCTAAACCCTTGCCAGAAAGCTCTTACGCTCAAAATCTTTTACAGATAGCTAAAGAGGAGAGGTTGAAAAGTGAATTTTCTGATTATCTGCATGATGAAATATTACAAGATATATTAGCAGTTAAAAATATGATGAATAAATCTAATAAAGAAGAAATTCATGAAATGATAGTAAAAACGCTAGATGACTTAAACCAGTCTATACGTGTACAAATGCAAGAATACCACCCAACGTTATTAAAGACACTCACATTAAAAAAGAATTATAGTAATCTGCTTGAGATGATCCAGCAAAAATACGGAATGAAAAATATTGATATATCTTTTAATTGTAATGATAATTTATTCTTAGTTGAACCTTATAATCTTGTTATATATCGAATTTTAAAAGAATTAGTAACAAATGCGTTCAAACATTCTAAATGTTCTAAGTTAGTTTTGAGTTTGACACAAGAAAATAACAAAATAGAGCTTATAGTAAAAGATAATGGGATAGGTATGGGAAATGAGAAGCATATTCCTAATGAACATAGGGGGGTGAATTCGATTAAAGAACAACTGTTTTTGTTAAACGGTAACATGACAATTTCAGAATGTAATCCTTCTGGTTTATGTATTGATATTTTTATTCCTATGAAAGGAGATGATTCCTATCAATATTTTATTAATAGATGACCATGCTTTGTTTTCAAAAAGTTTGGAGATAGCTTTAGAAGATTATCCTGAGATAGATGAATTCTATTCATTACAAAATGTTGAAAATGTTATCACAATCATTAATGAGTTTAAGCCAGATATTATTTTAGTAGATATAAATTTAAGCAATATTAGTAGCGAAGATGGTTTAGAAATAGCAAAAACTATTTTAGATAGTAAATGTGACACGAAAATAGCTATATTAACAGGCTATGATTTGCCTGTTTATCGATATGAAGCTCAAAAAATTGGTGTAAGTGGCTTTATTAATAAAAATATTATGCCAGATAAGTTGTTGGAAATTTTAATTAAAATTAACGAAGGTATTTGTTATTTTCCAATGTCTATGGACTATGTTGAAGAATTAACCGATAGTGAGAAACAAATTTTACAGTTACTATGTGGTGGATATAAGCGTAAAGAAATTGCTACTATGTTATATGCTAGTGAACGCACAATTTCAAACCATATTCAACATATGTTTGATAAATTGGATGTTTCATCTTCATTAGAAGCTGTAACAAAAGGAATACAATTAGGATATATTCAACCTCATTATAGAAATCGTTAATGAAACTATGGGCTTGAATCCAATACATTTCATTCAATGGTAATTTTTTGATTGTAATCTTTTGTTCATATTCCGTTCATATTTCTTTTTTAAGATGAGTACATAGAAAGAAATAGGAAGGAGCGAGCGAAATGTTTTTAGCTCTGCGTGAATTAAAACAATCAAAATTAAGATATGGATTAATCGGGCTCATCATGATTTTATTATCATTTTTAGTTCTTGTGATTTCTGGATTAGCAAATGGTTTATCGTATGATAATGCATCATCAATTCAAAATATGGATGCAACAAAATTTGTATTAGCAGATGATGCAGAAAATAAATTACTCCGTTCACAAATAAAGAAAGAAGATGTGGATGATGTAGTAGGGCAAGTAGATGCAAAAGATGCTGTGCCATTTCATGTGAAGGTTTCTACGTATGAAAAGAAGGATAGTTCAAAAAAGGTTGATATTGCAATTTTTGCAAGTGAACGTGACACGTTCTTGGAACCAAAGATTGTGAAAGGGAATGCATTAGGAACAGCACAAGATGAAATGGTTGCTGACGAATCGATTAAAGAAAAAGGCATAGATATTGGCGATACAATTATCGATCCAGTTTCGAAAAAGGAATTCAAAATCGTTGGCTTTACGAAAGATCAAATGTTTAGTCACACACCTGTTGTTTATGTGAATCAAGATGTATGGGGACAAATTGCGCAGCCAAATCAAAAGGATTATAGCGCAATTGCACTTCGTACTGATAAAGAAGTGAAAAATGCACATGTGATAGAGAAAAAAGAAGTTCTTCAAAGTATTCCAGGGTATAAAGAAGAACAAGGAACATTAACAATGATTATTGCGTTCTTGCTTGTGATTGCTGCTTTATTAATCGGTGTGTTCTTCTATGTCATTACATTACAAAAAACGCAGCAATTAGGTGTATTAAAAGCAATTGGAACGAAAAATTCGTATTTAGCAAATACTTTAGTTGTGCAAGCATTATTCTTATCTGTTGTCGCAATGGTGATAAGCATTGTATTAGTAGAAGGATTGCAAAAGATTTTGCCAGAAAGCATGCCATTTTTATTAACAACGACAATGATTGGCCAATATGCAGGAATCTTTATTGTCATTAGTATTCTAGGAACACTTATTTCCTTATATCAAGTGTTAAAAGTTGATGCACTAGAAGCAATTGGAGGTGGCATGTAATGACTTCATTATTAAAATTAGAGGAAGTAAGTAAAGTGTACGGAGAAGGAAATACAGAAGTAACTGCTCTACATCCAATTTCACTTGATGTGAAGGCGGGAGAGTTTATCGGTATTGTTGGTCCCTCTGGATCAGGGAAAAGTACTTTGTTATCAATTGCTGGTGCGTTATTATCACCATCAAAAGGAAACATTTACATTCGTGAACAAAATATTACGCGTTTATCAGAAAAGGAAATGACAGATATTCGTTTAAGAAAAATCGGGTTCATTTTTCAGTTTGCAAATCTTGTTCCCTATTTAAATGTAAAAGAACAATTACTCTACATTGCAAAATTAAAGAAAGAAGACCGAAAAGAATCCGAAAAGCGTGTGGATCATTTGTTAGCTGCATTTGGATTATCTCAAAGAAAAAATCATTATCCAAATCAATTATCTGGCGGAGAAAAACAAAGGGTTGCAATTGCTCGTGCTTTCATGAATAATCCGGATTTAATATTAGCGGATGAACCAACAGCAAGCCTTGATTCAAAACGTGGGCGCGAAGTTGTCGAAATGATGAAACGAGAAGTAAAAGAAAGTCAAAAAGCAGCAATTATGATTACGCATGATGAAAGAATGCTTGATGTATGTGATCGTATCTTAACATTACGTGACGGAAAGTTAGTATAGGTAGTATAAGAAAAAGCGCAGGGTGGATTCCTGTGCTTTTTTGTACATGATAATTCGTTTAGACTGGTTTTGGAATTAAATGTTATAATAGTCTTATTATTCCGTTATTTATAAGGAAGGAGGATAAAATATGGAGAAAAAAATCATACATATGGAAGGGCTTATTGTCTTAATAGCGACCATTTATATATATGCATTAAATGAGTTTAGCTGGTTAATATTCTTCTTGTTGCTTTTAGTACCTGATGTTTCAATGCTAGCATATCTTATTAATAATCGTATTGGTGCGCAGATTTATAACCTGTTTCATACTTACATAGTATCAATATTACTGATTTTGATCGGTTTATTTCTAAAATCAGATGTGACTCTTATGATCGGCTTAATTTGGACAGCTCATATTGGAATGGATCGTCTGTTCGGATATGGTCTTAAATATCAAACGGATTTTAAGGATACGCATATTCAGAAGTTATAAAATACAGTAGGAATAAACGTTTATCATACATATGAATCTTTTTATGTACCAAGCTATATTCATTTTAAAATCTAATCGCGACAAAGAGGGATAGGTATATGAATAATGATATGAAACGATACTTAATATGCACGTTCATATTTACATGGATACTCTGGGGACTATTAATTAGCTTGATAAAATGGGATATTACCACATTCGGTACTCCATTAGCAATGATATTGTTTGTTTTCGGAGGTATCATGCCAGCAATTATTGCAATTAGTTTAAAGAAAAAATATGGATCAAAAGAGGAGTTTAGAGTTTTTATCAAAAACATTGTTAACGCTAAACATCATTTTGCATGGTATATTCTGCTCATTGTTCTAGCTTTTATTAGCTGTTATCTGCCAACGCTATTTGGTGGGGCAACGATGCAAAAGCCATTATACGTTGCATTATTTAATTTTCCAATGATGATTATTGGTGGTGGAGTTGAGGAAATCGGATGGAGGGGATTCTTGCAACCTGCACTTCAAAAAAGGTTTTCTTCATTTTTAAGCACCATGATTGTGAGCATAATATGGGCTGTTTGGCACCTGCCGTTATGGTTCATTCCAGGCACTAACCAGTCTCAAATAAATTTTATATACTTTATAATCACGATAATTGCCGTATCCTTCATATATACTACAATTTATAATGCAACTAAAAGTATTTTTATGTGTCTAGTTTTCCATGCACTTATGAATTCTTTTTGGAGCGTATACGTGCCAAATGATAAGATTTTACCGGCCTGTTCAACTCTTATCTTTGGGATTTGTGTCTTTATAGTGTATAAATTAGTGATAAAAAGAAAAAGTACTTTATTAACAGGTTAACAAAGATAAAGCAAGGAAACCTATTTCGAGTTTCCCTTCATCAAACCTTAAGTCCCCTATTAAGGGATATAACTTACCGACATGTTATATCGTGGATTTTAAATGCTGCTCTCTGGGCACAATTTTATTTTGCGAACGCTGTCTGCAGCGTGATAAAGCGATCTGTTCATGATGGGAAAATGACGCAAATGGAACTCGATGTAATAGCTGATGATAAAAAGAATATTCTTGTCGGTGCAACAGAGTACATGGAATATTCTATAGAAGGAACAAACGAATGGCATACATATAATGCGGGGAATCCTCCAAAATTTGAAGGGGATCAAACGGTATATGTGCGCCATAAAGGAGAAATGAATTTACATCCAGGTTTAACACGGATTGTTCATTTTTCAGCTAATAAATAGTTTAGAAAAGTAGTATGAAAGTAATAATGTATATCTTCTATATAAAAAGGGCTTTTATGTTATGATAAAGCTCTTTTTTGTGCGTTTATAAAAAAGTGAGTGAAATGTTAGGGGAAATCATGTTTTTTAAATCATTAGAGTCGCTTTACTACGATGAATCAAGTATACTGAGAAATGTTTCCTGAAAATAATTCAGGCTAAAAATCCATTAGGGTTGTTTGGCTACTGAAGACTTTTCTAATAAAAGTGTAAGAGTTATGATTAGTGAACAGATAATGTTTGATGGATATTTGAATTACTATTTTAATTTTAGATAAAGAGTAAATAAGGAGCGTTAGTATGAATTTAGCGAAATTTCCCAGAAAAAAATATACAGAATCATATACGCCAATTGAAAAATTAAATCACTTTTCTGAAGTCCTAGGAGGACCTTCTATTTATTTTAAACGAGATGATTTACTTGGTTTAACAGCTGGTGGCAATAAAACAAGAAAATTAGAATTCCTTGTGGCGGATGCACAGGCGAAAGGTGCAGATACGTTAATTACTGCTGGCGGTATTCAGTCCAATCATTGCCGATTAACATTAGCGGCTGCGGTAAAAGAGAAAATGAAATGCATTCTTGTATTAGAAGAAGGACTTGTACCAGAAGAAAAACCAGACTTTAATGGGAATTACTTCTTATATCATTTATTAGGTGCTGAAAATGTAATCGTTGTGCCAAACGGAACTGACCTTATGGATGAGATGCAAAAAGTGGCCAAAGAAGTAACTGAAAAAGGGCATACACCATACGTAATTCCAGTTGGAGGATCCAATCCTACCGGTGCAATGGGATACATTGCATGTGCAGAGGAAATTATGGCTCAATCGTTTGAGCAAGGGATAGATTTCAATGCGGTTGTTTGTGTAAGTGGCAGCGGGGGCATGCATGCTGGTTTGATCACTGGATTTTATGGAAGACAAACAGGGATCCCGGTAATTGGAATGAATGTGAGCCGCGGAAAAGCTGAACAAGAAGAAAAAGTATGTAAGCTTGTGCAAGAAACTTCAGCGCATGTTGGGATTCTAAACAGTATTCCGCGTGAGGCTGTGACATGTTTTGATGAATACGTTGGACCAGGATACGCTTTACCAACACCTGAAATGGTAGAAGCTGTTCAGCTATTAGCAAAAACAGAAGGGGTTTTACTGGATCCAGTATATACAGGGAAAGCAGTAGCTGGACTGATCGACCTAATTCGAAAAGGTACATTTAAGAAAGAAGATAACATTCTATTTGTACATTCAGGTGGTTCTCCGGCGTTATATGCGAATACATCGCTATTTTCCTAATATGTAAGAAAAGCAGCACCAAAATAAGTGGTGCTGCTTTTTTATGTAAGCTTTGCTTGTCTGTCTTAATTAGCTATAAAGAACAAATTGCTCATCTAACCAGTTTACTACTTTTTCAATCATTGGAATACTTATAGAATGATTGATATTTTGGTATAGCATAAATGTAATGTTAGCTGTTGTATCTTGATGGTGTGATTGTACTTTTTCATAAAATGTTTGTTGTCCAAGAGGCGAGATAACAGCATCACTTGCCCCATGTAATAATAGTATAGGTCGATTATGAATGCGTTCGATAGATTGAATAGGATCCATTTTTCTAATCATATGAATTTCATTGGCGATATTTGAGCCTTGCTTTTGAAAAATCTCTTCAGAAGTTATCCAAGCTCCTGAACCATTTATATTAATAAGTGCATCAATTTTTGAATCTTTGATAAAAGCTCCTGAGGATATGAATCCACCCATTGAACTTCCGAGAACTACAATTTTATGACCTAAGCAGTATTCACTCTCATAGATACTAGTAAATAAATCATTTATATCATGTTTAACAGTATGCAAAATGGTTTTCCAGAAATATTGTTCCATTATCGCTTTAGAAAAATGATTTTCTAAAGCTGTCCGTGAATCGTGATAAATAATTTCTGGAATAATTACGGTATATCCAAAGTTAGTTAAGATGATACCTAAAAAGATTTGACTAGATCCCCATCCATGATAGAAAACGATTGTTATTTTTTATTCTGTTGTGTGGGCTGTAATAAGAGACCGTGTATGTTTCCTAGTTGAATGTCTGTTTGATTCAATGTATCGGTTCACCTCCATAAATAAATAAGTGAGGGAATGAATGCCCTTACTGATAAAAGCTTTACCTTATCACTCCGTCTCAAAAAACTCAATCCATTCTCCATCACGGCCAGAGAAGAAAATGTAACGTGTTCCATCAGGTAATGTTTCAATCTCCTCTGTTAATAAAAAAGTTACTCCTAACTTCTTCAGTCTTTCAATTTCATCTTCTAGAGAGTCTACTTTAAAGCAAATATGATGCACTTTTCCTTCTGCTGGAAGAGAAGGATTATAGCCTTCAATCAATTCAAGAATTGTTTCTTGTGATTCTTCTACACCTAAAAAAGCAAGCTTTAAGTTTGGGTCTGGATGTCCCATACGTTTGATAAGCTTTAGTCCAATTACTTCTTCATAAAAGGAAAGGGACGTTTCTAAGTTTGCAACCATGATTCCGACATGTTCGATTCTTCTTACTGGCATGTTGCTTCCTTCATCCCATAAATTGCATATGTATCATAATATTGAAAATTAAGAAAATAAGCAAGATAAAAACCTTACAAATTTTATCGTGTTATATGATATAGTGAGAAAGTATGTTTGGAGAGAAGGAAGGAGACATTAGTATGAATACAACTTCGCAAGCTCCTTCATTAACGGAAACGATGAAAGAGTGGCATCAGGCGTTAGCATATGAAATTAAACATTGGAAAACGATAGGCGGCAGTAAATTATCGATTATAAATGGCCATTTTTTATATACAGATTATGAGAGTACGGTGTATGTATTTCAGCTTATTTCGGAAGTAAGCTTACCTGATGGTACACCCATTCGGATTGAATTTGATGGTGAGGAAGCAACAGGAGAAGTGCTATCTGTACATGGATTAGAAATCGAACTGAAATTAAATGATTATATACAAGGCGAAATAAGAGAAGCGATTTTATATAGTGAACCATGGCAGTTATTAGAGCAATTGCAAGAGCGATTGAAAGAAATACGAAAAGATAAACAAAAACGTCAACGCGTAAAGCGTCTTTTAGATGGAAAAAGTACGCCAAAGCATATAGAAAAGATGAAAAATCCGAAGAATGAACTGGCATATCGTTCTTTTTATAATCCGACAACATATGTTTGGGGCCCACCGGGAACAGGAAAATCTTATAATTTATCACGTATTATTTCAGCGCACTATCAAAAAGGAAAATCAGTACTTGTACTTGCTCATAGTAATGCAGCGGTTGATGTATTAATGAGTGAGGTTACAAAGCAAATAGAAAAAAAAGAAAAATGGACACCAGGGGAAATCGTCCGGTATGGATTTAGTCAACATGAACATATACGTAATCATGAAACGTTGCTTGCTTCTAGATTAGTGGAAACAGCGAATGGCTCATGGGGAGAAGAAAAGCTTTATTTAGAAGAAATGCGTCAAGATCTTCGTCAAAAAATCTTATCTTATAAGGCAACTGCTTCTGATAAAAAGCGTATGCAAGAAATTGAAGGAGATCTTAGAAAACAAAGAGCGAAAATTAAAGAAGTAGAAAGAGAATATATTGAAAATGCAAAGGTAATAGGTGCGACACTATCTAAGTGTGCAATTGATTCTCTTATTTATGAACGAACATTTGACTTAGTTGTTGTAGATGAAGTGAGTATGGCATATGTGCCACAAATCGCATTAGCTGCTTCTCTTGGTAAGCGAATTGTCGTTTGTGGTGATTTTTTACAGTTGCCACCAATTGCGATGGCAAATCATGAGCTTGTTAGAAAGTGGTTAGGAGAAGATATGTTTTATCATGCAGGGATTGTCCAATCCGTAAACAAGTGCGAGACACATCCGAATCTATTTATGCTGCAAGAACAAAGACGTATGCATGCGGATATATCTAAATTTACAAACTCATTTATTTATAAGAATAGAGTGTTCGACCATCCTTCTGTTTCGGCAAGACAAGAATTAGCGAAATTACAGCCGTTTGCAAACGAAGCGACAGCTCTGTTTGATACAAGTTTAATGGGAGCTTACTCTTTAAAAGATGCCGCTTCTGGTTCTCGTTTTAATATTATGTCCGGTTTCGTTGCAATGCAGATGATTTTAATTGGATTATTAGATGGCGTTCAATCGATTGGAGTTGTAACGCCATATCGCGCGCAGTCCCGTTTCTTATCAACATGTATAAGAGAAATATTGCAAAAAACAAAGTATCGAAATACACCTATTCTAGCAGCGACGGTTCATAAATTTCAAGGATCTGAACGCGATATGATGATTTTTGATACAGTAGATAGTTATCCGCAGGAACGTCCTGGCGTGTTATTCTTTGATCATAAGAATCATCGTCTTGTAAATGTTGCGGTAACGAGAGCAAGAGGAAAGCTCATTCAGTTATCGGACTGTCAATATATGCGGAAAAATCTTTCTAGAAAACAAGCGTTATCTCACTTAACTTCTCACATAGAAAGACACGGAAATGTATATGATCGTACAACATCACGTCCATTGTTAGAACGAAAAATTACAAAACGCTTGAGATGGTTTATGCAAATGAATTTGGAAGAGACGAAAGCATTATTAAAAGACATTCTGTCAGCAAAACAAAAAATTATTATTTCGCTCCCAAGTACAAGACAAGTAGATAAAAGGGTATGGCAGGCGTTAATGCGTACAACAGCGCAGGTAACAATCTATAGCGATGGACCAATTCCATTAAAAAATGTGAGAGTACAAAGGCAAAATAAATCACTCCCATTTGTATGTATTGATGATGAGATCTTTTGGGTAGGTGCTCCGTTAACATCGCAAATGATGTTTGAAGGAAGTCCAGAATTCCCTTATATATGTGCAAGAATGCAGGCGCCTGAAACGATTGGCGTTTTAAAAGGATTTTTAGATATTCGTTAAAATCAGATCGGAATTCCTTGACATTTACTCGGAATAAAACTAGAATGAAAATAATTTAATATAATTTTATGAAAATAAAAACGATTTTCTTATCACGAGAGGTGGAGGGACTGGCCCTATGAAACCTCGGCAGCGGATTCAATATGAATACTGTGCCAATTCCAGCAAGTGAAAGACTTGAAAGATAAGAAAGAAGGTCATTTTTGAATCTGTATGTTCAAGCCTCTTTCTATCTTTTAGAAAGAGGCTTTTTTATGTGCAAATTTAAAGGAGGAATGGGAAATGGGAACAAAACAAGTAACGTCACACCGAAATAGTATTACTGAAAGTATAGAAAGAAATAGAGAAAAATACTTAAAAACAAGTCATGATATACATGCGAATCCTGAAATTGGTAATCAAGAATTCTTTGCATCTAGAGCGTTAAGTTTACTTTTAGGAAGTGCAGGATTTCAGCTTCAGCACAATATCGCAGGACATGAAACAGGATTTATTGCAGGGAAAAGTTCAGGGAAACAAGGGCCGACAATTGCCTTTTTAGCAGAGTATGACGCTTTGCCTGGATTAGGCCATGCGTGTGGTCATAATTTAATTGGTACAATTAGCGTTGCAGCAGCCATTGCATTATCGGAAACAATTGAAGAAATCGGCGGTGAAATCGTTGTATTCGGAACACCAGCAGAAGAAGGTGGGCCGAATGGAAGTGCAAAAGCAAGTTATGTGAAGGCAGGTTTGTTTAACAATATTGATGCAGCACTTATGATTCACCCTAGTGGAAAAACAGCAACAACAAGTCCGTCACTCGCAGTTGATCCACTTGATTTTCATTTTTATGGAAAGTCGGCACATGCGGCTGCTTCACCTGAAGAAGGAATTAATGCATTAGACGCGGTGATTCAGCTTTACAATGGGATTAACGCACTTCGTCAGCAGCTTCCATCAGATGTGAAAATTCATGGTGTCATTACTGAGGGTGGTAAGGCACCGAATATTATTCCGGATTACGCATCAGCCCGTTTCTTTATTCGAGCAGCAACACGTAAAAGATGTGTTGAAATAACTGAAAAGGTACGAAATATTGCGCAAGGTGCAGCGCTAGCAACAGGAACAACAGTAAAAATCAATCAATTTCAAAATGAAATTGATGAATTATTAGTGACGAAGACATTTAATGAGGTGGTTGCTGAGGAATTAGAAAACCTTGGTGAAGATGTAAATCGTATAGAGAGACTTGGAATCGGTTCAACAGATGCAGGAAATGTGAGTCAAGTCGTACCAACGGTTCATCCTTATATTAAAATTGGGCCGGATAATTTAGTTGCACATACGAATGAATTTAGAGAAGCAGCTCGTTCGGAACTTGGCGATAAAGCATTAGTTACATCCGCAAAAGTATTAGCGTATGTAGCATATCGATTAATTACAGAAGAAGGAACGCTTGATCAAATTAAGGAGGAGTTTAGAGGGGCGCAGCGAAATCAGTAATGTGATTAGTATTGGAGAAATAGTTTTCTAGAATTCTATTTAGATAAAAAAGGTTTGGAGAAATCTCTAAGCCTTTTTTAGTTATAAAAGTTGGAACTTATTATTTAGATAACTATCTCTATTGGTTCCATTGGCTTGAATTAGGGAAGAATTTAGCATTTGATAAACGAGTAGAACAAATGCTTATTTCAGCGTGTCAGAAATCAAATTGTACAACAGTTGAGATGTTGAGAAGTGCATAAAAAAGACCTCAACTAAGAGTCGATTGAGGTCGAAATATCAGTAAACTAAGTTATTTTTTAACCCTTATTAAATTGTATTTGAATAATAGCGTTATTCCTAAGTTCATTAGAAAATGTACAACAAATGGTACTAAAATATTGTTTGTTTCAAAATATATCCAACCAAAAGTCAAACTTGGAACGCTTATATTTATTAGCATTATAGGCTTTTTGAAGTATTGAGTATGAAAACCTAAGAAAAATAAAGTAGTTGTTATAATTGCAATCCATGGGTTCTCTATAAATATGAAAAGCAAATTTTGAATAATTCCTCTAAACAAAAGTTCTTCAAATAACGCTCCTAAAAACATAAAGGCAAAAATACTTAACAGTGAATACTTTTGATAACTCTTGTTTGTATCGTCAATGTATTTCGAGGGAATGTAAAGCGTTAACATTACACCAAACAAAAGTAGAGCAAACGAAGCAATAAATATATTCATTATCATTCGGATTGGTTTATCGAATGATAGGAAATTTTGAATTGTGAGTACATCATAAACCATAAGAATAAAAATGATAGCCACGCAAATGAATGTAAAAGAAGAGAATACTAAAACAGCGTCTTTTGGGTTGAAATCCTTTTTTGTTTTCTTGGTTTTGTCTTTTATATCTTTCATATCTTACCTTCTTTCCTGTGACTTTAGAATAATGAAAATACTTTACTATTTTATCAGAAGATATAATATCTACAAATAATTATTTAAAAAGCAACAATCTTTTAGAAAACAGCCTTTATTTATACCATATGATAATGGAACCTTTGTAAAGGAAAGAAAAGACGTCACCATTCAATTTTATATATTAAGGTAGAGTGTTTCTTTTTTTATTTAAGTAAAAAGCCGAAGTGCTAAAAGGAAGGAAGAAAAATTGTATCAAAATATTCTTGAAGGCTATCAAATTAGAACTGCACATAATGATGAAAGTCCTCTCATTGTTAAAATGCTAAAAGAAGTTGCACAGTGGTTAAAAGAGCAAGAAATTGACCAGTGGCAGTATCTTTTAGAAGGTGGAGATGACGAAGAGATCATTCAAGCGGTAATAAATAAAAACACTTACATCATTTTAAAGGAAAATGAAATGATAGGTACTTTTACAGTTTCTTCTGTACAAAGTGAGTCTTCTTTTTCGTATTATTGGATTTTAAGTGATAGAAAATAAATTTTAAATATTTTGATAGATAGTGCATTTTTAATTATAATACAGCTAGATACATAGAAAAGGGGAATTGTTCATGCAAATAACAAATGAACGAGCAATGTTACGATTAATAGATACAAATGATGTAGAAAAATTATTTTCAATTGTGGAAGGAAATAAAGAAATCTGGACGTATTTAATAGCTAAAATGGATAGCTATCAAGATATGGAGCGATATGTTGAAACGGCAGTAAAACGATATGAAAAGGGAACGGATTTACCATTTGTTGTGATAGATCAAAAAACGAATGAAGTTGTCGGCAGTACACGTTTGTACAATATATCAACAGAAAGCAAGACTGTTGAACTTGGTCAAACGTGGTATCATCCGAGTGTACAGAGAACGAGTATAAATACGGAATGTAAGTATATGTTATTGCAATATGCGTTTGAAGAATTACAAATGCTGCGCGTGCAAATAAAAACAGACTTGCGAAATGAAAAAGCACAACGAGCAATTGAACGGCTAGGTGCAGTAAAAGAAGGGATATTACGAAATGAGAGAAGGTTACCAAGCGGTTATATAAGGGATGCGGTAGTGTATAGCATCATTGCAAGCGAGTGGCCAATCGTGAAAGATCGATTACTGCACAAAATGGACCTGTATAAATAGGAGGCAAACATGACAAATATTGAAACAAAAAGACTAAAGATGATTCCTTTTACATTAGAACTTGTTGAGGCAACGATAAAAGGCAGAGAAGAGCTGCAAGAAATCATACCATATAAAATATCTTTAGAATGGCCAATGCCTGATTATAAAGATATTTTACCATGGGTTGCGGAAGGCTTACGGAAAAATCCAAAGCAAAGTAAGTGGAGTGGACTGATTGTTCATAAGGAAGATAATGTTATTATTGGTGATATGGGTTGTAAAGGTGCGCCCGATCCAACTGGTACAGTAGAGATCGGATATAGTATTGTACCAGAATATCAAGGGAAGGGTTATGCGACTGAAATGGCAAAAGCTTTCGTTGAATGGTTAGAACGGAATGAAGAAGTGCAAACGATTCAAGCAGATTGTTTAACGAGTAATGCCGCTTCAAGTAGAGTGTTAGAAAAAGCCGGTTTTACATGTGTGCTTGAAGAACAACATATGAAATATTGGATTGTAAAGTGAAGTGGAAGAGGTATACGTCCCTAAGAGGGAAAAAATATACCTCTTTTTCTTACAAAATGATTACTTCTTTTATATACTTTTGTTTCATCATTCCCTTCTGTGAAAAAATTCGTTACAATGGAGTTGTATGAGAAATTTTGTACATAAATTAAATTCATAAAATATGCACCACAAAAAATAGTAAATTAAAAATCCTCTATTTGAATGAAAACCCTTTATAGCACGAATCAATTGTTGAGAAAAGTGCCTTCTTTCAAATGAACTCAAATATAATGATTTAAAATAGATTATTTTTTAGAAGTATGGATAATGCACGGGGGCCAGTACAAATGAAACAAAATAAGAAAAGTAAAAAAAGAAGAGTCTTGCAAGTGTTCTTGCTCATGGTTAGTTCTATCATTCTATTTGTAAGTTATGCAGCTTACGATATTTGGAGTTATCGCTTTAAAACGGATGAGGTGGATACAGATGCTGCTATTGTACTAGGAGCAGCTTCTTGGAACGGAAAACCATCTCCTGTATTTCGTGAAAGAATCAATCATGCGATTTCTTTGTATAAGAATGGAAGTATTAAAAAAATTATTTTTACAGGTGGTACTAAATTTGAAGCAGAGCAGGAAGAAGCACGTACTGCGAAAGCGTATGCATTAAAGCATAACGTAAAGGATGAAGATATATTAATTGAAACACAGTCGCGTTTTACAGAAGATAATTTAAAGAATGCGAAACAGGTTGGAATTGATAATGGCTTACATACGTATACGATTGTAAGTGATCCTCTTCATATGAAGCGAGCGATGAGAATAGCGAAGCATATTGGGATAGATGCATATGCATCACCAACGCCAACATCAGCATATAAAACATTAGATACGGAAATTCCATTTTTCTTTAAAGAATTATGTTCTTATATTGGATATGTTGCATCGTTACCTTTGCGTATATTGAAAGGTGATTAAAAAATAAAGAAAAGGATAGACAAAGGTAGAGTGGTTCTACGGAGTCTATCCTTTTTTTATGCAAATATGCTTTGGATTTTCTATAACTTTACAAATTATAGAAAAAACTTTCAATAAAAACCTTGTATTTTCATCGGAATAGTGACACAATAGAATGCATAATCAAATATAATCTTATCGAGAGAAGTGGAGGGAACGGCCCAATGAAGCTTCAGCAACCTATCTGTAATAAAAAAGGTGCTAATTCCGAGTAGATAAGAAGGAAAAGAGATGACAACCTTCTTAATATGTAAGGTTGTTTTTTAGTAGGAGGAGAAGGGATGAAACGTTTATTTTTTGCACTTGTAAGTATTGTATGTAGTTTATTTATCATTACGGGTTGCACGCAGACATCAGGGGGCGATCAAAAAGAAATTCGTTTAGGTTTTACACCTGGTCCATACAGTGATCAAGTGAAAAAAGCGGTACAACCGTACTTAGAGAAAAAGGGGTACAAAATTAAAATTGTTGAGTTTAATTCACCAAACGAAACAAATCCAGCATTAACGAATAAGGATATTGATGCAAATATATTTCAAAGTACTGCTTTTATGAAGTCTTACGCAAAAGAAAATAATGCGGAAATTTCAAGTATTATTCAAGTTCCATCAGCACCTCAAGGTGTATACTCTGAAAAACATAAATCATTAGATGATTTGAAAGATGGAATGAAGATTGGGGTACCAAATGATCCAGTTAATTTAGAACGGGCATTACGTATTTTAGAAGGGATTGGCTGGGTGAAATTAAAAGAAAATGTAAATATTTTAACAATTTCCGAAAAAGATATAACGTTTAAAAAGAAAGATTTCAAATTAGTACCACTTGAATCACCACAAATCCCAAGGGCAATGAAAGATTTAGATTACGGCATTATTAACGGAAATCTTGTCATTTCATCTGGACATAAGTTAAAAGAGGCACTGGAATTAGAAAAAACACCTTCACAACATAGAATTATTGTTACGGTTCGTGATGAAGATAAAGAAAAACAATTTGCGAAAGATTTAATTGAAGCATACCATTCACCAGAGTTCAAAAAGATGATTCAGTCTGAAGAACAATTTGAAGGGTTTGTGCTTCCTGACTACTTAAAGTAAAGGAGATCTTGACATGACATTATCATTTATAGAAACAGAAGAACAAGTTCTCGTATTGGAGAAGATAACAGAATTCATTCCGCAATTTGCAGGAAGGGAACATCAACTGAGCGAACTAGGCTCTTTTCCTTTTGAAAATATTAAAGACTTACAAAGTATTGGTTATACAAAGTTAACTCTTCCGAAGGATTTTGGTGGGAAGGCAATTTCATTATATGATTTTGTTTTATTTCAAGAGAAGATTGCAGAGGGAGATGGAGCAACAGCTTTGTCTATTGGATGGCATCTTGGAATTGTGAAGGAACTTGCGGAAAATCGCTCATGGAAACCTGAGATGTTTTCTTGGTTTTGTGAAGAAGTAAAAAAAGGCGCCCTTTTTAACAGGGCGGCAACTGAACCGAAGACAGGGAGTCCTACTCGGGGAGGAAAACCAGAAACATTAGCTGTACAAAAAGGCGATAAGTGGATTATAAACGGAAGAAAAACGTTCACAACGATGGCGCCAGTACTTGATTATTTCATCATATCTGCAAGCATTGAAGGGCGAGATGAGATAGGAGAATTTGTGATTCCAAGACACGAAAAGGGTGTGTTGATTGAAGAGACATGGGATAGTGTTGCGATGCGTGGAACGGCTAGCCATGATCTTGTATTACAGAATGTTGAAATCCCGCATAAATTTTTTACAGATGTAAAAGGTTCACAGGCGAAACCGAAAGGAATTGGATGGTTACTTCATATACCAGCATGTTATTTAGGGATTGCGCAGGCTGCAAGAAATTATGCGATTGATTTTGCGAAAGCATATCAACCGAATAGTTTAAATCACCCAATTAGTTTGCTTCCAAACGTTAGAAGATTAGTAGGCGAATTAGAGCTGGAACTCTTGCAAGCTCGTACTTTTTTATACCAAGTTGCGAAAAAATATGATGAGGTGGAAAATAAACAATCTTTACAAGCGGAATTAGCAGCAGCGAAATATATTGCGACGAATGCGGCGATATCAATTGTTGATAAGGCAATGAGAATTGTAGGGGCAAAAAGCTTATCTGAAAAGAATCCACTGCACCGCTATTATTTAAATGTTCGCGCTGGTTTACACAATCCACCGATGGATGATATAACACTCTCATTACTAGCAGATGATGCGTTTAAATCAATTGAAAAGGAGTGAGTGAAAATGATAACGTTATGCGATATCAATAAAACGTTTCAGACGAAAGAAGGTTTATTTCACGGTGTAAAATCAGTCTCTTTGCAAATTGAGGAACATGATATATATGGAATTGCTGGATTAAGTGGTGCTGGAAAGTCTACATTATTACGTACAATGAATTTATTGGAAAAACCAGATTCAGGTGCAGTTATTGTAAATGGAAAAGATTTAACAAAGTTATCCAAGAAAGATTTACGAACAGCAAGACAGTCAATTGGTATGATTTTTCAGCATTTTCATCTTCTTCATAATAAAAACGTATCGGATAATATTGCTTTACCATTAGAATTGAAATCAGTTTCAAAAGAAGAGAGAGAAAAACGTGTAAGAGAGTGTTTGGAGATTGTTGGCTTAAGTGATAAAGCGCATCATTTTCCTTCTCAACTAAGTGGTGGACAAAAACAGCGTGTTGCGATTGCTCGTGCATTAGCAAATGATCCCAAGGTATTGCTTTGTGATGAACCGACATCGGCACTCGATCCGAAAACGACACGATCTATTTTGCAATTTTTACAAAAGATAAATAAAGAGTTAGGAGTTACAATCGTAATTGTAACGCATGAAATGAATGTAATTAAACAAATTTGTAATAAAGTAGCGGTGATGGAAGAAGGAGAAGTTGTTGAATCTTTCCACTTACGTGACCAACATCTAAAACCAACAACAGAAATTGCAAAACTTCTATTAGGTGTAGAACAAGAGAGGGGCATTGCACATGTTCAATAATGTTATCCCACTGCTTCCAGAGATTTGGACATCACTTTTACAAACATTATTAATGGTTGGACTTTCAGTTGGAGCAGCAATTATTTTAGGTGTTCCTTTAGGTGTAATTTTATATTTTACAAGTAAAGGACAAATTTTGGAACAAAATATTGTCCATCGTATTTTAAACGGCATTGTAAATATTATTCGCTCATTTCCATTTATCATTTTACTAGTGGCTCTTGTACCACTTACAAGAACCTTATTAGGAACTACAATTGGTCCAATCGCTGCAACGATTCCTTTATCAGTAGCAGCCATTCCCTATTTTGCGAGACTCGTAGAGCAAGCATTACGCGAGGTTCCAAAAGGTGTAATTGAAGCTGCTGAGGCAATGGGAGCGACGCCACTGCAAATTGTGTGGAAAGTATTGCTCGTTGAAGCGCGTTCAGGCCTTGTATTAAGCTTAACAGTTTTAACAGTAAGTTTTATTTCCTACTCAGCCATGGCAGGTGTTGTTGGCGGAGGCGGTGTCGGCGATTTAGCAATTCGTTTTGGATATTATCGTTTTCAAACAGACGTTATGATTGTTACGGTACTTATGCTTGTTATTCTCGTTCAATCTGTTCAATTCATTGGGAATAGGATTGCTGCAAAAATTGATAAACGGTAAGTATGAAAACAGGCTTCGGTATACACCGGAGCCTTTTATAGTGAAAGATGAATTGCTGAGGGTATTCTGCTAAGTTCAAACAATCAGTGTAGTTCATAATGAATCAGAGGTAGATGTGTGGGAAATTAGCCCTATCGATATAGATATGAGAGAATGTAGGAGATCTAAATAGGGAATATATATTTTAAAGGGGGAATAACAGTGGCGGAAATTAAATTTGATATTAAAGAAATTTTTGGAACTTTATCACAGTCACCTAAAGGCTGGAATAAAGAGCTCAATTTAATCAGTTGGAACGGAAAAGAGCCAAAATATGATCTGCGTGATTGGGCACCAGAGCATGACAAAATGGGAAAAGGTGTTACATTGACGGTTGAAGAGTTAAAGGCATTAAAAGATATTTTAAATCGTATGGAGTTATAAAGTAAAACTTTAATCAGTGGGGGGCTATCCCCACTGATTATCAGCCCTCATCAATCGGGCTTTTACGGACAAGTTCATCTCCCATCTAACTTCTTTGCTTTTACTGAATTTTGAGGCGGGAGTGTTACTGTCCGTTAATGCGGGATAAAAACGAAATGATTTGTGCAGAGAAAACCACTTTTGAATCATTATTTCAAAAGTGGCTTTTTGTATATATAGCATTTCATTTTAGAATTATTTTTGTATGGACGTATATGTCGGAAAAGACTATATAATCTTTACCTCTTTATCTTCTTTCTTGTGATGTTCAGGTACATAGATATATTGGGATACGATAAGGAGAACGCTTATAAAAAATATAGGGAACATACTTGATATAAATAGACCATCGATCTTTAAATTAGTGATTAGACAAACGATAATAATGAGTGATGTAAATAGATGAGAAATGTGTTTTCTTAATCGTATTTTATATACCTCTCGCAATATTTCACAGCATACAAATAGGATGAGCATACTTAAAAAAATTACATTTGTATCATAAATAATGAAACAACAGATTAGGCCGAAAAAAGCTAGGTATTCAATGAGTAATGGAATATTACGTAGCATAAGATGTTACCGTACTAAGTAAGGAAGTGGATCAACGGCATTTGTTTTTTCAAAATTCCATTCCCCATTATGTAATTCGAAATGAAGATGTTGCCCAGTTGAATGTCCAGTATTCCCCATCTGCCCCAACACTTGTCCAGTTTGAACGCGATCTCCAGCTTGTACAGATCGGTTTTTCATATGTGCATAAACAGTTGTATATAATTTTCCTTTTATGTAATGAGTGACGAATACGACGTTTCCGTAGCTGCTAGAATAGTAGGATTTGATAACTTTTCCAGCAGCTGCAGCACGAATAGGCTTATCTCCAGTTGCCGTAAAATCGACACCATAATGCATTTGCCCCCATCTGACTTCGAAGTTTGAGCTAACTTGTCCTTGTGTTGGAAATTTAAAAACAGCAGGTATTGAAGGTGACGCAGACTGTTCTTGTTGTTTATTTTGTAATACATATTGCTTTGCAACATATCCATATCCAGAGCCAAAACGAATTTTATACCATGTACCTACTGTGCCTACTACTTGTATTTGTGTCCCATTTTGCAAGGAACCAATAACAGCAGTATTTGTTCCTGCACCATTTCTTACCCTTAGTTTAGGCGTTGCAACATAATAAGAATTATTTTGTATAGTGATTCCTTTAACGAATGGTTGTGAGTTATGTGATACAAATTCTTTTTTTACATATCCTATTTTTCCGTTGTAAGAGATGAGATACCAGTCATTAAGTGTTTCTTGAACGGAGATAAATGTCCCGTTTGGTAATACGTCAAGGATGGATGATTGTATACTTGGTTCTGAACGAAGGTTTAAAGCGCTTGCATTTACGATATGTTGGTTACGCTGTTGATTTAATTTTGTCAACGACAAATTAGATTTTTGTATGTAACCAATTTTGTTTTGAGCGTTTACTTTATACCAGTCACGTGTAGTTTCGAGAATGGTAACAGGTGTATTGTATGAAATACTGCCAAGGGAATCACCATTTGTTGTATTTTCTTGATATAGTTGGACTTTATCAAGTTTTACATATCCGATTTTTACGTTGTTTTTTGGTTGTACAGCAGCTGTTTTCATATCCGCTTCAGTAATTGATGGGAGAAGAGAAGTGACTGCGACAGTTGCTGCTGTCAATGTTGTAACTTTCATATTCATCGTATAATGAGCCCCCTTGTATAATTTGTGGTAAAATTTAGAATTATATTACAAGAATAACAGAAATATAAAGAATATGGAAATAAATGAAAGAGATTTTTGTTTTTCTCAACATAAGATTTATTTGTACGATAATATTTGATGGTTTAAATGAGGCGTGGAAATTATCCGATATTTTCTAGGAAGATTAACTGCTTTATAGAATTCACAGACTTCATGTGATAAACGTAACAATTTTGAGAAAATAATGAATCTGTTAAGGAGTTTCGAAATCTTTCTTTTCAATTCCTTTTTTTATGTTTTATATGAGAAACCTAGGTTTCTTATTTATGCTGCGGTATAATAATGTGGAAAAAGTACGAAAAGAGGTAGTTTCATGCTCGAAGTCATTGCAACTTGTTTAGAAGATGTGAAGCAAATTGAAAAAGCTGGTGGAAATCGAATTGAGTTAATTTCAGCATATACAGAAGGTGGATTAACGCCAAGTTATGCTTTTATAAAAAAAGCGGTGAAAGTAGCAAACATACCTATCCATGTTATGATTCGTCCCCATGCTAAGTCATTTATATATACAACAGAAGAAATCGAAATGATGAAAGAAGATATTTTAATTGCACAAGAACTTGGTGCAGCAGGTGTTGTTTTAGGTGTATTAAATGAGCAGAATCAAGTTGATGAAAAAAAATTAGCTAATTTATTATCTGTTGTAGATGGGATTAATATCACATTTCATCGTGCGATAGATGAAGTGGATGATCTTATTGGTGCAGTTAAAATATTACGTAATTTTGAAAAGATAACTCATATTTTAACTTCTGGTGGTCAAGGGACGATAGAGGAAAATATACCTGTACTTCATGAAATGCAAAGAGTAAGTAAAGGGGATATCCAGCTCATTGTTGGAAGTGGTGTGACAAAAGAAAATATAAAGCGACTATTGAACGAAACAGGAATTTCAGAAGCACATGTTGGTACTGCAGTCCGAGAAGGTAAATCTTGTTTTGCTGAAGTAGATCAAAAATCTGTACAAGATCTAGTGGTATTAACAAAATCATTATAATACTAGAGAAGAGGGAAAAAGATGGAGAAAAGCAAGAAAAAAGAAATCGTTTCATGGGTTAAAACAATAGGGATTACGCTAGGAATCGCTTTAATTGTACGTGGTATTTTATTTACTCCTTCACTCGTACAAGGTGAGTCTATGATGCCTACTTTAGAAAATAACGAGCGTGTACTTGTAAATAAAATTGGTTTTAATGTACAAGGATTAAATCGTTTTGATATTATTGTTTTTCATGGAAAAGAAGGATATGATTTAGTGAAGCGAGTAATTGGCTTACCAGGAGATACGATTGAATATAAAAACGACGTATTGTACGTGAATGGAAAAGCGGTTGATGAACCATATTTAGCAGATTATAAGGACGAGGTATCGAAAGGGAATTTAACTCCTGATTTTACATTAGAACAAAAAACTGGGAAAACAAAAGTTCCAGAAGGTCAAGTGTTTGTGTTAGGAGATAATCGTCAAGTTTCAAAAGATAGTCGCATGTTTGGTTTTGTTTCTGAAGATCAAATTGTCGGAAAAGGTGAAGCGGTATTTTGGCCGTTGCAACAAGTGAGAGCATTGCATTAAAGAGAGAGTTTACGTATACGCGTTAAAAAAGCATTGAATTTTACTTTCAATGCTTTTTTTATTTGAGAAAAATATTGTTTAAATAGAAAGAATATTTTATAATTTTAAATTATATATTTGTTTCAAAAAACGGAATTGTTGTTCCGAATTACGGAACTTAGGGGAGCTAAGATGAGTGTAAATAAAACGGCAGTAAAGACGATGGATATTTTAGAACTATTTTATGGACATGAAGAGCTAACGTTAACGGAAATGGTTCATCAGACGGGAATGCCTAAAACATCTGTATACCGTTTAATTGGTTCGCTTGAAGAAATGGGCTTTTTACAAAAGACAACAAGGGGAACATATAGGCTTGGATTAGTATTTTTAAGGTTCGGTCAACTCGTTTCGAAGCGATTGTCAGTACGAAATATTGCAAAGCCATATATGAAAAAACTTAGAGACTCTCTTGGTCAAGCTGTCAATTTAATTATTCAAGATGCGAATGAGGCAATTTATATTGAAAAAATGGATGGAGATCAACCAGTAAGAGTATACACAGAGATAGGACGGCGAGCTCCTTTATATGCCGGAGCATGTCCGCGTATTTTACTTTCGTATTTTTCGGAAGACGATCAAATGCAGTATATAGAAAAAGTGCAATTACAACGATTTGCAGATGGAACGATAGTGGATAAAGAAGAGTTGCAAAGCCTATTATGTAAGGCTAAAAGAGAAGGATATACGATAAGTTATTCGGAACTTGAGAATCATACAGCTGCAATTGCAGCCCCTATTTTTGCAAGTGATGGTAGTGTAATAGCTGGTATTAGTATTTCGGGATTAGAAATAGAGTATAATGAATCGACAATTCCAAACTTTATTACAAAAGTAAAAGAAACAGCGCATCAAATTTCGAAAGAACTTGGCTGGATAGGTGAAAAGGAAGGTATATGATGAAATTTTCAGCACTAGGGGATCAAGCAGTTGTTGTTACGTTTGGAGAAAAAATTGATTTGGATATATATGAAAGTGTGCAAAATTTACATCGACTATTAAAGGGAAATCCATTTCTTGGAATGGTTGAGTGTGTACCTTCTTTTACTTCTTTAACGGTTTACTATGATGTATATAAGTTATGGAGGGAAAATGAAAGAAAGGTAGTACCGTATGAGTTTGTATGTGAATACATGAATCGATTGTTTAGTCATAATCAAAATAAAACACAAAAACAATATGATTGTATTTCAATTCCAGTTTGTTATGGCGGGAAATATGGACCTGATTTAGAAGAAGTTGCGGCGTATCATGGGTTATGTGCAAATGAGGTGATTCGTCTTCATAGTGAAGTGACTTATTTTGTTTATATGTTAGGATTTACACCAGGCTTTCCGTATTTGGGTGGTATGCCCAAAGAGCTAGAAACACCTAGAAAACAAACACCACGTCTACAAATAACACCTGGTTCAGTTGGAATTGGTGGAAGTCAAACTGGAATATATCCATTAGAAACACCAGGCGGCTGGAATATTATTGGTCGAACACCGATTGCGTTGTTTCAGCCAAATGAAGAAAAGCCTACATATGTGCAGAGCGGAATGTATTTACGTTTTATCCCAATAACAGAGGAAGAGTACCTGGTTATGGAGGGAGCTAGGAAATGAATGTTGAGGTTTTACATGCTGGGATGTTTACAACTGTTCAAGATTTAGGAAGGTATCACTATCAACAATATGGTGTGCCTGTTGGCGGTGCTATGGATCAGACAGCATTAAGAATGATAAATATGTTAGTTGGAAATGAAGAGAATGAAGCTGGATTAGAAATTACAATGATGGGACCAAAGCTTCTTATAAAGAAAACGACATTGCTAGCAATTGGTGGTGCGAATATGGAGCCTCTGTTAAACGGAGAACCCATTCCATTGTGGCGACCAGTTTTAGCGAAAGAAGGTAGCATGCTTTGCTTCGGGAAGACGCAGTTTGGGTGTAGGACATATGTGACATTTGCAGGTGGAATTGATGTTGCAAGTAGTATGGGAAGCAAAAGTACATATGTAAAAGCAGCTATAGGTGGACTAGAAGGACGAGCGCTTAAAAAGGGCGACCTTTTTCAAATTGGTACACCATCAAAATTTGCTACTTGTATGATAAAGAAATTGATGGATGAAGACAGAATAGAAACACGTTGGGGTATATGTAATCCTGTTCTACCCAAATATAGTCGCAGCCCAATCATTCGTGTTATTCCAAGTTTTGAATGGGATCAATTTAAGAGTGAGAGTTTAGAGTCGTTTTTTACAAAGGAATATAAAGTTTCCAATTATGCTGACCGTATGGGCTATCGATTTGAAGGTGAAAAATTAAAAAGAATAGAACAATCTGAGATTCTATCAAGTGCAGTTACATTTGGAACAATTCAAGTGCCATCTGGTGGTCATCCAATCATCTTAATGGCAGATAGACAAACGACAGGTGGATATCCGTTAATTGGTAATGTCATATCAGTTGATTTACCTATTCTTGCGCAATTGAAACCAGGTGATTATGTCACGTTTGCAAAGACTTCTATAACAGAAGCGACGGAGCTTTACATCGAGCAAGAACAAAATATGAATCTATTAAAGAAGTTCATCGCTTTACAAGCGTAAAGCAGGAGGAGAGATAGCGTATGGTTACCGTTGACTTAAATTGTGATTTAGGAGAAGGCTTTGGTGCATATAAGATAGGAAACGATGATAAAATTCTTCCGTTTGTTTCATCAGTAAATATTGCATGCGGTTTTCATGCTGGTGATCCAACTGTCATGCGTCAAACTGTTGAAAAAGCGTTGTACCACAATGTGGAAATAGGAGCACATCCAGGGTTTCCGGACTTAATTGGATTTGGTAGAAGAATGATGTATATTTCACCAGAAGAGGTCTATGATTATGCTTTATATCAAATAGGGGCATTAGATGGATTTATAAGAGCGGCAGGAGGAAGGATGCACCATGTAAAACCGCACGGTGCACTTTATAATATGGCAGCCACTGATCAAGAGATTGCGGATGCAATTGCAAAAGCAATTTATCATATAAATCCAGATTTATTTCTGTATGGATTAACGAAAAGTAAATTTATACAAGCAGCTGAAAAATATGAACTGAAACTCGTGCAGGAAGCATTTGCCGATCGTACGTATCAATTAGATGGAACATTAACAAGCCGAACAGAAGAAAATGCACTCATAAAAAATGAAGATATAGCAATTGAACAAGTGTTGCAGATGGTTAAGGAAAGAAATGTAAAAGCAGTTGGTGGAAAGATTATCAATATCGATGCACAAACAATTTGCATACACGGTGATGGTGAGCATGCAGTTCAATTTGCAGAAAGAATATACAGAACATTTAGATTAAATGATATTTCTATTTGTGCACCAAAGTAGAATAAGGAGGAGATACATAGATGTTGAAACTAATTGGAATATTGCTTGTAGCTGTTGGATTTTTATTTCGCCTTAATACGTTATTGGTTGTAATGGTTGCAGGAATTGTTACTGGTATGGTTGCGGGGATGAGTTTTTATGATGTCATAAGTATGTTTGGAAAGTTTTTTATAGAAAACCGATATATGTCTATGCCAATATTATTAACTTTGCCTGTAATTGGAATTTTAGAACGATATGGACTGAAGGAACGTGCAGAAGCATTGATATCAAAATCTAAGGGAGCAACGACTGGTAGAGTATTAATGTCATATTTTACAATTCGTGAGGCTTCGGCAGCGGTAGGACTAAATATTGGGGGACATGCTCAAACAGTAAGGCCTCTTGTTGCACCGATGGCAGAAGGTGCAGCTCATGGACGTTATGGAAAACTACCAGAAAAATTAAAAGAAAAGATTAAAGCGAATGCAGCGGCAGCTGAAAATACGGCATGGTTTTTTGGTGAAGATATTTTTATTGCAACAGGAGCGATTCTATTAATGAAAGGATTCTTTGATTCTGTAGGAATGCATGTTGGTGTGTGGGATATGGCGCTTTGGGGAATTCCTACGGCAATCTCAGCTTTTATTGTAAGTTGGATTCGTTTTAAACAATTCGATAAGTATATTGAAAAAACGATGAAAAAAGAAGAAAGCCAACAAAAGGAGGCGATATAGGATGAATATTATTACACTTGATACAATCTATTATTTATTAGGTATTATTGTTGCCTTTGTCGCGATTCGTGTCGCTTTTGATCGCCAACATCCAAATCGCTTTGGTTCTAGTTTATTTTGGGCATTATTTTCTATTACATTTTTATTTGGAAATATGATTCCATCATTTTATATCGGTTGTATTGTATTAGCAATGGTCATTTTAGCATCATTGAATAAAGTAACGAAGTCCAATGAAAAAGAAGCACCTACTGAAGAACGAGTGAAACATGCAGAAAAACTGAGAAATAAAATTTTTATGCCCGCTATTTTAATTCCTATTTTTACGATTATTGGTACTTTAACTTTAGGAAAGCTAAAGTTTGGAAATGTATTTCTTGTTGATCCTGAGAAAGTCACATTAATTGCATTAGCTCTTGGGGCATTGCTTGCTTTTGTAGCAGCAATGGGAATCACAAAAGCAAAAATAACAGCGCCTGTACAAGAGGGAAGCAGATTATTACAAGCTGTCGGCTGGGCAGTTATTTTACCACAAATGTTAGCTGCGCTTGGCGGTATTTTTGCAAAGTCTGGTGTGGGTCAAGTTGTCTCAGATTTAGTAGGACAAGTATTGCCAACAGAGTATCCATTCGTTGCTGTTATGGCATATTGTTTAGGTATGATGTTGTTTACAGTTGTAATGGGGAATGCCTTTGCCGCATTTGCTGTTATTACAGGAGGAATTGGTTTACCGCTTATCGTTCAAATGCATGGTGGTAATCCAGCGATCATGGCCGCACTTGGAATGTTTGCAGGGTACTGCGGTACATTGATAACACCAATGGCTGCAAATTTTAATATTGTACCAGCGATGCTATTAGAATTAAAAGATAAAAATGCGGTAATTAAAGCCCAAGCACCAATTGCTATTACCATTTTTGTTATTAATATGTTCATCATGTATGGGCTCGTATATCGATTTTAGTAAGGAGTGGGAATGATGAAGACAGTATTGTTAACAGGATTCGAACCTTTTGGTGGAGAGGAGATTAATCCTGCCTGGGAAGTTGTAAAGCAGCTTGATGGACAAAGCTTTGGAGATTACAAGATTGTTAGTAAACAAGTTCCAACTGTGTTTTATAAATCATTACAAGCGTTAAAGTCTTATATGGAAGAAATAGAACCGGAGCTTGTTATATGTATCGGGCAAGCAGGAGGACGTCCAGATATTACAGTGGAACGAGTTGCAATAAATGTAGACGATGCAAGAATCACTGACAATGAAGGAAACCAACCGGTTGATGTATCTATTGTAGAAGGGGGGCCCGTTGCGTATTGGTCTACACTTCCTATAAAAGCTACTGTAAAAAAACTTCGGGAAGAAGGAATACCTGCTTCTGTTTCTCAAACTGCAGGTACATTTGTTTGTAATCATCTCTTTTATGGACTTATGGACATTTTAGCAAAAAGTGAAAACGGGGCTCGTGGTGGTTTTATACATATTCCATTTTTGCCAGAGCAAGCAAGTAAACATCCTGGACAACCGAGTATGTCGCTTTCAACTATTACAACTGGAATTGAATTATTGGTACGGGTCGCATTAGAGGTAGAAATGGATATTATAGAATGTGGCGGGACCACACACTAAACAAAAGTACAACACCTGCTATGGACAAATGTTATAATAAAGGAAGGATTATACATAGAGGTGAGAGCAATGCAGCAATATGAAGAAGTTCGTTCTGTTATAGAAAAAGCAAATAAGATAACGGTATTAACAGGTGCTGGTGCAAGTACAGAAAGTGGCATTCCTGATTTTCGCTCAGCCAATGGTTTATATGCAGATGCTAAAGTTGAAATGTACTTATCTAGAGGATATTATAACCGTAATCCAAAAGAATTTTGGAAGCATTACAAAGAAATATTTCAAATTAATACATTCCATCAATACAAACCAAACCGTGGGCATCAATTTTTAGCAAGTATAGAAGAGCAAGGAAAAGATATTGTGGTGTTAACACAAAACATTGATGGTCTGCACCAATTAGGAGGGAGTAAGCATGTGATAGATTTGCATGGTACACTCCAAACGGCTCATTGTCCAAAATGCAAAACGAAATATGATTTGCAATATATGATAGACCATGAGGTACCACGATGTGAAACATGTAATTTTATTTTAAATCCAGATGTCGTTTTATATGGTGATACATTACCACAATATCAAAATGCAATACAGCGTTTATATGAAACGGATGTATTACTTGTTATGGGAACCTCATTAAAAGTGCAGCCGGTTGCATCGTTCCCGCAAATTGCAAAAAGAGAAGTAGGGACAACGACTATTTTAGTGAATGAAGAGTTAACGGGTCAAGAGTATTATTTTGATTATATCTTTCAGCAAAAAATCGGGCAGTTTGTGGATCGATTTTAAATGATGTAGGAAAACCGAGATAAGAGGTATTTATCTCGGTTTTTTGGAGTTTAAATTTTCTTAATTTTCTTTAAAAACACTATAAATTATATTATCTATGTGCTTTAATATTATTAATAGAGGAGATTTTTATATCCGGATGAGAAAGTATGGTTTAATTTTTGTTATTTATAAGATAAAGATACTTTAGACCATAGAAAGAGGAGAGCATAATGAAAAAGAAAGAACAGAAAAAGAAAGAACAGAAAAAGAAACGGAAAAAGAAAACCCATATTCCTTTCCGATTAAATGTGTTGTTTTTCTTTGTATTTCTTATGTTTTCAACTGTTATTGTTCAATTAGGTAAGGTTCAAATTATTGATGGTGAGACTTATAAAAATGAGGTGGAAAAAAAGGGAGATTTAACGGTTAGTACTCCCGTTCCACGTGGGAAAATTTTTGATCGAGAAGGCCACTCGATTGTTGATAATAAACCATTACGGACAATTACATATACAAAAATGAAAGGTGTTAATTCAGAAGAGATTTTAAATACGGCAAGACAACTTGCGAAGATGATTGAAATGCCGCAGGAGGCTATAAATAAGTTAACCGAGGTAGATAAGAAAGATTTTTGGATGCAATTACATAAGAAACGTGCAGCAGAAAAGGTTACAAAGGAGGATGAAAATAAATTAAGAGCAAAAAAAATAGAGGGAAAAGAATTAGATAAAAAGGTGGAAGAAATTAGACGTGAGCGAATTACAGCGGAAGAGTTAAATGAACTTACCCCACAAGATATAGAAGTATTAGCTATTAAAAGTAAAATGAATGCAGGATATAATATGACTCCTAAAATAATAAAAAAAGATGTAAAACCAGAAGAATATGCAGTAATTAGTGAAAATTTAGCAAATCTTCCAGGTGTGGATACGGCCGTAGATTGGGAACGTGAGTATCCATATGATAAAATACTTCGTTCAGTACTTGGAAACGTTTCAAGTGCTGATGAAGGACTACCGAAAGAGCAATTAGATTATTATTTAGTTCGTGATTATAACCGCAATGATCGGGTTGGAAAGAGTTATATTGAAAAACAATACGAAGATGCCTTACACGGTATGAAAGCGCAATCGAAAAATATTACAGATAAAGAAGGAAAAATACTTCGTACTGAACAAATTACGAAAGGGAGAAGTGGCAATAATTTAATGCTAACAATTGATATGGAATTGCAAAAGAAAGTTGAGGAAAGCATTGAAAAAAACTTAATGGCGTTCAAAGCTGTAGAACCAATGTTGGATCGTGCCTTTGTGGTAATGATGAATCCTAAAAATGGACAACTTTTATCAATTTCAGGAAAAAAACTAGTAAATAAAGATGGAAATATTCAAGTAGAGGATTATGCCCTTGGTACAATGACAAGTTCATATGAATTAGGTTCAACAGTCAAGGGAGCTACGCTACTAACAGGTTATCAAACGGGTGCGATCAAACCATTTACTCATTTTTACGATGCACCGATGACATTTAAAGGGACAACAAAAGCAAAGAAATCATGGAAAGATTTTGGTGATATTGATGATGTCAGAGCTTTACAAGTATCTTCTAACGTATATATGTTTAACACAGCTTTAAAGATCGCGGGAATTGATTACGTACCGAATAGTCCGTTAAATATTAAACAAGAAGTTTTTAATAAAATGCGTTATCATTTTGGGCAATTTGGTTTAGGCGTTCCAACGGGGATTGATTTACCCAATGAGACTGCGGGACAACGGGGAAGAAAAGATAATACACCAGGATTCTTACTTGATTATTCAATCGGTCAATATGATACGTATACACCGCTTCAGCTTGCGCAATATATTTCGACGATTGCGAATGGTGGTTATCGTATGAAACCACAAATTGTACAAGAAATTAGAGAGCAACCGAATAAAGCTGAGGATATAGGCAAGATAGTTCAATCAATGGAACCGGTCATCTTAAATCGTGTAGATATGGACATGTCCTATATTAATCAAGTGAAAGAAGGATTTAAGAAAGTGTTTCAAGAAGGCGATGGAACCGGTGTAGCACACTTTCAAAATCTACCGTATAAGCCTGCTGGAAAAACAGGAACAGCAGAAACAGTGTATGGTGGTGATAGTAATATAGGTAAGGATGAAAATGGAGATAGAAAAAAGTGTTATAATTTAACCTTAGCTGGTTACGCACCTTATGACTCTGATCCAGAAGTGGCATTTTCTGTTGTTGTACCATGGGTAAACGATGATAAATCAGGGATTAATTCTAAAATTGGAAGAGAAATTTTAGACGCATATTTTGATTTGAAAGTGAAAAGAGTGGGTGGAAATCCAGTGCCTATGGAACAGCCGAATAAACAGCAATAAAAGATTTTTACATTTACATAGAATAACAGGACAGTGAGGCATTTTAGGGGATGAAGGAAAGTCATGGAGCAGATTACTAGAAAAGAGTGGGACAAACTTATTTTGCTTGTATTCGTTATAATTGTTATGATTCAGTCTTTTACATTGTGTAAAGTAGAATTTGTGTATTATCCTTTTTCTAAAGCTAAGATTTTAGAATAACAATTCATCCGAAAAAGAGTCCTAAAAGGTAATGGAGCATACCTGTTAGGACTCTTTTATTATGATATTCTTATCGTTTTAATAAAAAAACGGTGTTGTTTCACATCAAAATACCCTTTTTGTAGGATAAGTTGATGTATTTTGTACAATTCATTTACATATGTTTCAGTTTTAAAATCAGGCACTTGCCAAGGAATTGCTTGTAAATAATAGACGAGAGCACTGATATCATAAAACCTTTGAACGGGAAACTCTTCTTTATATGTTAAAACTTTAAAACCATGTTGCTCGAGTTCACTTAGAGCAGTTTCTAAATTCCAATTTGTAAATTCAGAATTGAGTGGTGCCCCTAGTGCTTCATTGATTTCCGCACAATCTAAGCCACCTACTTGCTGCGTAAGAAAGATGCCATTTGGAGAAAGGATCCTTTTTACTTCGGAAACAGAGTAGGATTCGTGTTGATTTAAAATCAAATCGAATTGTCCATCATCAAATGGTAAAGTCTCATCATTGGTTACTTCTACAACCTTTACACCTAAAGGTTCTAAATTCTTTTTTGCTAATGGGATATTTGGAGAATACCCTTCAGTCGCATAAATAGAAGGAGGGAATGGTCTTAGCATGGATAAGAATTCTCCACCACCTGTTCCCATATCAAGCATAGAATTCGTGTTTTGAATAAGGGAAAAGGCCATGCTACCGTAGGACCAAGAAAGTAATTGACTCTTCATACGATCAGTTTCTGTAATAAAGGAAAAATCCCATCCAGTAAAGCTTGCGTTTGCATTTTCTAATAAGGTGAAAAATAATTTATCATTCTTCATGTTAAATCCTCCTGTTTATTATATTCAAAATAGGGTGAATATAATAAACAGGAGGAGGACCTCTAATTACAATATACGGTTGTTACGTTTCATGTTCTAGTATTTTCATATGAAATCACTCCTGGCAAAAGTATGTTGTTTTACCTTCTAGATTTATGAGTATAATACCTTCTAAAAGTAAAAAATAAAATAGATGTAGCTGTACAGTGGTAATAAATAAAGTCCCATAAACGGTCGTTTTCGGTACTTTTTAAGGAAACTAGATTGGATATATATGTTAGGATAGAGAAGAGATTGCGAAGAAATATACTTAAGCCAACACCAATAAAGGAATCCACGTTTTAGACTACCTAATTTGTGGATTCTTTTTATTTTAGCCTAAATATAATTCGAAAAATATTGTATTTTTATGTGTTTCTTACCGAATTATTTTTTTACATTGATGTTGGAACAATAATGGTGTATGACGCATAGTATAAAACATATACCGTATAACATACACCAAGAAAAGAGGTGGATGAATGAATACTTTATTGAATTCATTAACGACAGAGCTTAGGAGAGGAACTTTAACGTTAGCTGTTTTAAGTCAATTACAAAAGCCCCAGTACGGATATTCACTTGTTCAATTGTTGGAACAGTCAGGTATTAACATTGATCAAAGTACTTTATATCCATTGCTACGCCGCTTAGAAAAACAAGAGTTAGTAACAAGTAGTTGGGATACATCTGAGAGTAGACCGCGTAAGTACTATGTTCTAAGCGAATATGGTTTGGAGATTTTTTTACAGTTAAAAAGGGAATGGATGGACAATTCTAAAAAACTCTTAGAAGTGTTAAAAGGGGAGAAAGATGATGAATCTAATTGAGATTTATATACAAGAAGTGACTCGAAGACTGCCTGAAAAAAATCGTGAAGATATTGCTCTCGAGTTAAGATCAACCATTGAGGATATGTTACTTGATGATTACAGTGAAAAAAATATAAAAGGGGTCCTTGAAACATTAGGGAATCCCGCTATATTAGCTAGTAAATACCGCGATCAACCAATGCATCTTATTGGTCCTCACTATTTTGAGACATATGTTACGTTATTAAAAATGATTTTACCGATTGCTGCTATTATTTCTCTAATCTCGATCATTCCCGAATATTTTATAGGGTATCATGGCGAAGAAGCAGTAATTAATGTGGGTTTTGATATTATTGGTTTTTGTATAGGGAGAATCGTTGAAGTAGGTATGCACGTCTTTTTCTGGCTGACACTTGTTTTCGCGCTTATTGAACGAGTAAATCATTCGAAAGGAAGTCACCCATTCACAACAAAGTTTACCAAATGGACAGCTGATGATTTAAAAAACACACCTTATATTCCTAAGAAAAAAGTCATCACGAAATTCGAAGTATTTGGAAGTTTATTATGGACTGCTATTTGGGCAACAGTTTATTTTTACGCAAATCATCTTGTAGGTATATATCGAAGTAGTACACACGGACTTGATTTTGCGGCTCCAGCTCTTAATCAGGATGTATTGCTTCAGTATTGGCCAATCGTTCTTGTTGTAATCGGTTTAGAAATAGTATTATCTATTTATAAATTAATTAAGGGACAATGGACAAAAGGAATAGCAATATTTAATACAGCTTTCCAGCTTATTGGAACCATTGTATTCATTGTGATAGTAACGAATCCAAATGTAATGAACCAAGATTTTATTACGTATACAGCTGATTTATTCACTATTACTACTAAACAACTTGAATCGCGGATAGTTGGCGGTGCAATTTTCTTCTTTATGTTATCTGCGGCAATCAGTGTATTTGATGGTATCCGCAAGGCTAAAATTCATTAATCAGCATTCGTCTATTACAATAATGGGGTTTAGTTTAACAAGCCATCCCTTAAAAAAGTCGGATTCTTAGCGTACAGGTGAACTGTACCCCATGCCCATCAACCTAATAGAGCGGGTTGCCCCAAAAACGATAAAAATGAACTTCGTTGCTAAAAAAGACACAAAATTTCGTTTTGGGGGCATTATAAAAGTTTAACCTAATGATTATGTAGCAGGTACCAATTATTAAAGAAAAAATGCAATAGGATTAATCACTACATCAATAAAGATAATTTAAATAAAAACACACCTTTCATTAATGACTAATGAAGGGTGTTTTGAATTAATATTATAGTTCATCTTCTGCCGCTTTTTTACTATTATATTTACTATATCCATACATGCATAGACCAAAAAAACGCTGCCTATACTGTTCCCAGTAAGGTCTCTCATGGTAATTGTTTCTCCAGATAAATGTGTTAATAAAGTATATAAAACAAAGAAAATAAAGCCTGAAAATATCGATTTTCGTATCAATGTTTTATTATTTGCAAAACGTAAGTATATTTTTTGATTCTCATTATTATAACTATATAAAGTGATGTCATTAAAAGAATAATTAAAGCTAAAATACCAAGCATAAAAATCCTAATTTTATCTATGAAATACAAATGTAAAATTGGGATTTATTTTTTTATTAAACCACCCGTTTATTTAAGTACATTTCTTCACAATCTTGCTGGCAATTATGTTGTCTCATAACAAAAGCCACCAGTATGTCGGCAGCCTTGTATTTAGTAACCCCTGTATTTTTCTATTCTACACAGTATGGTGAATCCAATAGAATTAAAGAACAGCTAAACCTTGCGATCCAAAGTAAGGAAAGTTAGTCCAGCCAGCAACCTGCAATCTTACTAGACTACCATCATCTTGGATATTAAATACTGACACTGTACCCTGATTTCCGTTAAGGGTGTAAAAATGCCGTCCATCTTTACTCACTCCAACATCCATCGGAAGACCTGGTGCTGTACCTGGCGGTGTACTGGTAATATCCCTTACCACCGACAGTGCTCCATTGTGATCGATTCGGTAGGTGGAGATGGTGCCGCTTAAGGTGTTGGTAGTGTAGGCAAAACGTTCATCCCTCGTTGTTACAACCCAACAAGCAGTTTTATATCCGTTTGGTACAGACCCGCTGATCACATGAATGATACCGTCGTTGCTCAATGAATAAGATGACAGCGCATTTGAAATTGCTTCTGTAACTAAGAGGATTCCAGACGATAGAAAATAAGCGCCCAATGGTCCTTGACCGTAAGAATCATTAACGATTGGTCCTGTAACCGTGCCATTTTTATTTACATGGAATACACTGAGATGGTTTGATGTAAGCTCGGAGACAACGATTTTACTGCCATCCGGAGTGAAGAGAACCTGCGCCGGCTGAGCATTGAAGGTACTGAGAGAATGGGTGGATCCGGAAATAGGAGTAAGGCTTCCGTTATCATCTATGTGAAAACCAGTGATATTTGATGCGAAATTGTTTGCAGCATGACCTACATTGGAGACATAGAGAAGATTACCAAACACATCAGCGCTATTGGGCTGAGCACCTCCTGATGGCTTTACATCCACAAGAACGGGTGCTCCGCTATCAGTTATGATAAAACTACTGATACTATGGCTGCCTGCATTAACTGCAAGTAGGAAACGTCCATCACGGGACAAAGTTAGGGCGCCTTGTGATGCTAAGGGGTCAATGCCATCGTTTGCTGTTGCAGTGGAAACTTCCTTTGTACCAGTACCTCTTCCATAAGTTGGGTAGGAACCAACAAAGGTAAGCATTCCATTCATATCCATGTAAAAGGCAATGATTTGATTCATTACTTCATTATTGGTCATCATGTACACCATACTCGTACGTGCACGAAAATAATTGTTCATTATTTGCATTTTATGACTATCCTCCTTTCATAATTTTATATGGTTCTTTTGCCTTTTAAATTCCCAAAATTCCCCGAATGGATGTAAATTCGTTTACAAACAGATGTGGACTATCATCCAATTATCCCACTAACCTGCCCTGTTAGTTTAAGTGGAAACCTTCACTCTTGCATCAATAGAGTAAACCCTATTGATGCAAGAGTGAAATCTTGAGAACAAAGGCTTCGTAATGTCTCATATAACTTGTCCCAAATATCTTAACGTTGTTAAAACAGTAGATTTATATCGAGGGATAGGCTTATCGTTGTAAATCCGCATTTTCCTGACTGTACCCCATAAAGAAAAGACACTCTAATGAGTGCCTGATCTTAACTAGCAACCGAATCCGCCACCTGAACAGCTGCATCCAATAATGATTAATAGAATGAACAGCACAATTAGTAAAGCGAATCCGCCACCAAAACCACCACAACTACCACCAAAGCTCATAATATTTCCTCCTTGAGTAAGAGGGGCCAACTGGGATGCACATGTGTTTTAACGGATACACATTACTTTATGTTTTTAAACAATATATGAGCAGGTCCTTTAAGAAATAAAGAAAGACACCCTTACTTGGTTCAGCCAAGATACGTGTATTATTCTTCAATTCTTTCTAGTAGCCAATCTTGGACTTCATCTGTCAAATCCATTCCCACGATGATCTTACCAAAGACTACACCTTTACCGATTAAATTTATATCTATGTCTATAGATGGTTTTAATGGATTCATTGGATTCATTGTGTATGTAACTGTTTCGATATGGCGAACTGGGATACGAACAATCCCAACAATCCCAATGATTCCAGATGTAAGTAAATATCCAGCCTCTGTAATCTCAATTACGTTATTTTTCCATGTGAATTTGTTATCAGTTATTGCTTTTGGATTTTTCGCACCAAAAATACCCATGATTTCACTCCTAAATGGGGTAGCGTCAGGAAAATGTGGATTTACAAAGCTAAGCCCATTTTCAAGACGATTCCCCCATTTTTAACAACGTTAAGAAAGTTTCAATGGTCTTAAAGAATCTAACGAGACCACTTTCTCCGAATTAAAATGGTATTCTCCTAGTAAATTAATATGTTCCCAACCTAGAGGTGACATATGGTGCAATAAGTCTTTATTAAAACTATCGGAATTAATAAAATTTCATCAAGTAATATACTCCCCTGACGTTATCTGTCAGGGAAGTTATATTATAATAGGCTATATCAATAGTGATAGGAGTGTTATTGGATGCAAACAAAAAAGGTTTATCTTTATGTATTTAATACAATGTCAGACTGGGAATATGGGTATTTAATTGCTGAATTAAACTCGGGAAGATATTTCAAAAAAGATGTAGCACCTTTAAAAGTAGTTACAGTAGGAACGAATAAAGAAGGTATTACTACGATGGGAGGGCTGAGCATACAACCAGATATTTCCCTTGATGAATGTACTCTTGAGAGTAAAGACCTTTTAGTCTTACCTGGAGGGAATACTTGGAGAGAAGATATTCATCAACCTATCTTAAAAAAAATTGATGAAGCCTTAAAGATTGGCACTATTGTTGCTGCAATTTGTGGTGCAACTGAGGCCCTCGCGAATATGGGATACTTAGATTTTAGAAAGCACACAAGCAATGACTTAGAGTATATTAAAATGGTCTGTCCTAATTATAAAGGAGAAAAATTTTATGAGATGAGACCTGCGGTATCTGGTGAGAATTTGGTTACTGCATCAGGAGTAGCACCTCTGGAATTTACGATGGAAGTACTGAAAAAATTAGATGTATTTGCACTTGATACATTACATGCATGGTATAACTTAAATAAGACTCATAACCCTGAATACTTCTTCCAGTTAATGAATTCAATAAATAGATGAGCTAAAAAAATCAACTTAGCAGTTTTATATTAGTTCAAATAAAAACCATGCTTTAGACGATGTCAAAGCATGGTTTTTGTGTATAACTTAAAAATCTTTATAGAAGTAAAAAAATTACAAAGCACTCCTGAAGTTGTTATAAATAGAACTGGTAACTCAATCTCTTTTTAATATTGAAATTTCCTTAACGTTGTAAATCTGCATTTTCCTGACGATACCCCATTTAAGAAAACCCTATATCAGAGCCATTTAGTGACCTTAAAGATGTACATCCAAATGCTTCTTCAACAAAAAGAGTTTCTATCCATCCTAGAGCAAGAGATTGATGAATTAGCCATGCAGTTTGAAGAGTATGAGATTCTCCGTTCTATACCGGGAGTAGGATGTAAGATTGCGGCTACGCTCATCTCCGAAATCGGGGAGATCAAGCAGTTTAGTCACCCTAAAAAGCTAGTGGCCTATGCAGGAATTGACCCCAGGATCTATCAATCAGGTAAGTTTACAGCTACCATAAACTGCATCACGAAAAGAGGCTCTTCCAAGCTACGACAAGCTTTATATACAGCCGTTCAGTGTGGATTAACGAATAGTCGAAACACCAAACTCAGAGAGTTTTACAACAAAAAAAGAAGTGAGGGAAAACCTCACAAAGTAGCGATAATAGCTTGCGCCAACAAGCTATTACATTGGATTTATGCCATTCTCAAGCATAAAGAGAATTTCATAGTATAAAAAATAACTAATAATTACATTAATTAAAAAAACTTCAAATTGTTGTTTTGAAGTCTCTTTGTCATGCCTTTTTTTATTGTACCATTACTTATGAATCAATATTAAGCCAAAAGTATTGACTTATATTAGCTGGTATAATTGAATTAATGAATATTAACTACATGTTTAAATGACTACACTTTAACAACATTCACTTTCCAGCTATTTTGCAGTTTTCGAATAAAGATGATTTGACCAATGTGATATGCGTTATGAGTAGATACATTTCCAAGTATCTCCCACCACTTCGCATGTGCAGGGAAGCCATTTACTGCACTCTCAACTTTTTCTTCCGTTAATAAATCTTGCCATTGTAACAACACCTCTAAAAGTTCTTCTTTTAAGTCACTAAAACTTTTATTTTCGGGAATTATAAAACTTTTATTATTATCACCTATGGAAGGTACAGCATTAACATGAGATTTTTGGTACCTAGTTTGCCATGTTTCATTCCAATAAAGTAGGTGCTGCACAATTTCAGCAATACTATTACAATTTTCGTTAGGCTTCCAAAACGCTTCTTCCTCTGACAAATTTTCGACCGAGTCAGAAAATGGAAGGTACCAGCTAGGATCATTAGCATTAGCTAATAATTGATCGGATAAGACGTCTTTTGCATGAAACATGCTCTCCACACTCCTAATAATTTTTTTCTGATTTATTCAAGTTAAAAACCAAAGTAGTGGTAAAACTCAGGCCTCAAATGTAATAAATCGACTACCTAGTTCTATTAATTCTCTTATATTAAGTTAATCCCTTCATTATTTTTTCATAAGGGGGTCCTACCATATCGCTATCAAGCTAAGGTTTTAATATACCCTCTAAATGAACATTTTCTTTTTCTACAGGTTGTTACTTTGAGAAGTCAGCTCATTTTTTCGTTTTGAGGGCGTTTATTTTTCTTAAGCTGATGAATATGGAGTACACCCCTAGGTTAAAATAAATTTCCACTTAGAAACAAGTGATTTTAACAACGTTAGGAGTGTTTCATGCAGCACAATGTCATTTGTGTTGTATCGCAAGAAGAAAAATTACATTAGAAAAGAGCCGGAATTCACCCTGTTAAGAGTAAACCAAATCTTTAATATTTAAAGGACGAAAAAAAGAAACATAGAAGTGAAAAACTTCTGTGTTTC
>Ga0102589_1001047_pt1 | contig 42142 bp, 34 predicted proteins | sample AraplaMF_Col_mLB_FD_76858 | JGI IMG/M metagenome (GOLD analysis project Ga0102589, IMG submission 76858) | Arabidopsis root microbial communities from the University of North Carolina, USA - plate scrape MF_Col_mLB | ecosystem: Host-associated > Plants > Roots > Endosphere | place: USA...
CTAAAATGACTCTATTAAACACACAGGAAAAAGGAAGTGATTAGATGAATCAAATGAATACACTCTCTCTATGGAAAGCGACTGCAAACAACTATGAGAAAGGAAAAACTCTAGTAGGAAATGAAGAGGCGGATGTTGTTATTATTGGCGCTGGTTTCACGGGTCTTTCCTCTGCTTATCATTTACAAAAATTAGGGAAGAATGTCATTGTCTTAGAGCAAGAAACGATCGGATACGGTGCTAGCGGTCGTAACGGTGGGATGGTATTGCCGGGCTTTAAGCCAACGATGCAGCAGCTTGCTAAAAAGTATGGTTCTGATGAGGCGAAACAGCTCAATGATCTCTCTTTGTATAGTATTGAGCTTGTAAAACAAATTATTGATGAACATCAAATCAACTGTGACTTTAGAAATACAGGTCACATTGTAGTGGCATACAAAGCTAAGCATTTTGAAGAATTAAAACTTGAAAGCGATTACTTGAATAAAAATTTTGGGTACGAATCAAGAGTACTTGATCGAAGTCAAATGCATCAAGAGATCGATTCACCAGTTTATCATGGTTGCTTAGTCGACGACTTGAGTTACTCGTTCCATCCATTGAATTATGCAATTGGTTTAGGAGAAGCAGCTAAATCGGTTGGTGCAAGAATCTTTGAACATTCTAAAGCATTATCCATCGATTACGGTCAAAATAGTGTGAAAGTTGAAACGGAAAAAGGTTCTGTTATTGCGAAAGACATTATTATGGCAACGGATGGTTACTCTGGAAAGATCATGAATGAACTAAATAAAGGTGTCCTGCCAATTTCAGCACGTATTATTGCAACTGAACCGCTTCCAGAATCATTGTTGAATACTGTCATTCCTCAAGATCGCATGGTTTTTGATACGAGTAGTTTCCTTTACTATTTCCGTCGTACACCAGATAACCGAATTGTATTTGGCGGTGGCGATATTCGTCCAAATTTAGATGATAGCGTATATCAAAAAGTTTACGATGCGATGGTAAACTTGATGCCGAAACTGGCTGGGAGCAAAATTGACTACCGTTGGGGTGGATTTATCGGGGTTACAATTGATACATTCCCGGTTCTCGGTAGATCCAAAGAAGGTGCATATTTTGCAACAGGTTATACGGGCCACGGGGCATCTCTTTCAACATTGTTTGGTAAGTTATTGGCGGAATGGATTGTTACCGGGAGTGCGGGTGGATATCGATTTGAAAAGGAACGTCTAAAATCATTTCCGTTCCATAACCAGAAAACGATGCTTGTAAATATAGCGCACATTGGTTTCAAACTGCTGGATATTTTTGCGTAAAGGAGAGGTACTTGTGAAAATTAACATGTTCATTGATGGAGAATGGGTAGAAGCGTTATCTGGTTCTAGAAGAAAGGTGATTAATCCTGCAACTGGAGAAGTAATCGCAACATCTGCTGATGGATCAGAAGAGGATGCAAAGGTGGCAATCAAGGCGGCACGCAAAGCGTTTGACAGTGGAGTTTGGTCAGATTTATCAGCCGAAGAAAGAGCTGAATATCTATATAAAATTGCAAATCGTCTAGAAGAGAAGGCGGCTGAAATTGCACGTTTGGAAACTGCAAATAACGGTAAGGTTATTCGTGCGACAACCAATGTGGATATTCCAGTGTCGATTCAATGTTTCCGCTATTATGCGGACTTAATCAAAGGTATGAAAAAAGAATCATACACCCGTGCTGATTCTTCGGAAACAATCATTATTCATGAACCGATTGGTGTTTGTGGGCTTATCGTACCTTGGAACTTCCCGCTTATGTTAGCTGTTTGGCAAATTGCTCCTGCACTTGCTGCAGGGAATACAATCGTAATTAAGCCTGCGGAGGTCACTCCTGTAAGTGTATTCAAATTATTTGAAATTATTGAAGAAGTTGGGATTCCCGCCGGAGTGGCAAACCTTGTATTGGGACCTGGATCAAAGGTTGGGAATGAGCTTGCCGAGAGTCATGATGTTGATAAGGTTGCCTTTACCGGTGGAACAAAAACAGGGCAAAATATTATGCACGCAGCTGCGGGAAATATGAAAAAAATTTCACTTGAACTGGGAGGTAAATCTCCACTTATTGTGTTCGACGATGTGGATTTTGAAACCGCAGTCGATAATGCGATGTTCGGTATTTTTCATAATGCAGGGCAAGTTTGTTCAGCTGCATCTCGTCTGCTTGTACAAGAAACAATTTATGATAAATTTGTTGAAAGACTGGCTGAGCGTGCAAATAAAATTGTAGTCGGCAACGGAGAAAGTGAAGAAATTGAAATGGGAGCCCTCACAAACGAGACTCATATGAATGACGTCTTACATTACATTAAGAGTGGAATCGAAGAAGGTGCAAAATTAGTTTGTGGTGGTAAGCGCTTAACAGAAAATGGGCTTGATCGAGGTTTTTTTGTTGCGCCAACGATCTTTGCTGATGTAAACAATAATATGCGTATTGTTAAAGAGGAGATTTTTGGTCCAGTCCTTGTTGTGCAGAAGTTTAAAGATGAAGAAGATGTAATTCAAAAAGCTAATGATTCCATTTATGGATTAGCTGGCGCTGTATTTACTGAAGATATGGACCGAGCAAAACGTGTCGTTAGTAAATTGCGTGCGGGAATTACTTGGATTAATAGTTATCATCTTGCTTATGTAGACGCTCCTTGGGGGGGATATAAGCAAAGTGGAATCGGCAGTGCATTAGGTAGTGCTGGGCTCGAACACTTTATGGAAACGAAACAAATCAATATTCACCAACATGCTAAACCTGTAGGATGGTATGCGAATTAACTTGGCTTAACTTGCTTTATAAATTATTTTTAGGAGGGTATGTGAATGGAGATAATAGGAAATCATCCCTCACCTAAGAAAGAAAAAGCAGAAATAAAGCAAAAGCAAGTAAAAGATTCAACACTAGGAACCAAAAGTATTCCTTTACTATATTTCCGGTTTGCTTTGGCAGGAATTATGGCGAATGCGATTCTTGGAGTGGTATCAGTTGTCGATGGCTATTTTGTTAGTGGCTTTCAGGAGCTGGAAGTAGAAGGGATTGGGATTGGATTTACGGTCATGGTTATTACCCGTATGCTCGGTGTTCTTTTTGGTATAGGAGCCGGAGCGGTCATTTCACTTCGACTTGGAAAAGGGGAAATTGAAGAAGCTAGGAGTATTATGGGGCAAACTTTATGGTTTACTCTATTTGTCTCTATTTTGCTAGCTGTACTTGGATTAGTCTTTGAAAATCAAATCATGATTTTATTCGGAGCAAGTCAGGATGCACTTCCATATGCGGTGCAATATAGCCGGCTATTGTGGATTTCATTGCCAATAACGATATTGGCGGTTGTATTAAGTATTTTAACCAATATTGATGAAAAGCCTGTATTATCAATGAACAGTTGGTTAATTGCAGCAGTTGTTGCGGGAATTACCGAATGGATTATGGTAGTGAAATATGATATGGGGATGATGGGCTCTTCGTGGGCAAATACAATTTCACAATCGATCCCTGCCTTACTAATCTTTTATTTTTGGTTTGGGAAAACAAAGCTTAAGCCAAAAATAAAAGATATGATGATTAGGCTCAAGACAATTGGTGAGGTGGCTTGGACAGGATTTGCATCTTTTTCGAGTCAATTCATGATGTTTTTTGCAATTATTTTTTTCAATAACTTACTGCTAAGCTACGGTGGTGGGCTACACGTTGCTGCTTTCACCATTCAAAACGGTTATATTACAAATTTGCTCGCCTTAGCAGCACTCGGTGGGATGACGGGACTTCAACCAATCATTAGTTATAATTACGGTGCGGGCAATCTTGATCGTGTTAAACAAGCGATTAAGATTGGACTCATTTTTACGGTTGCTTTCTTTTTGATTGCAACAGCATTATTAATTATTTTTGCAGACCCGATTGTATCATTTTTTTCCGGCGGTAATCCTGAATTACAGAAATTGGGCATTTGGACGACAGTTGTATTCAACTCTTTGTTTATGTTTAATGCAGTTAGCTTGCTTATATCTGGTTATTTCGAATCCCAAGAGAGAAACTGGATCGCAACGTTTATTAACGTTAGCAAAATGTTGTTTTTCTCATTCCCATTCATGTTTATTTTCCCGAAATTCTGGGGTGTAGAAGGTGTATGGTACGCAGGTCCTGCTGCAGAAATTCCAGGCGTTCTCATTGCCATATACTTTATAACAAAAGAGTTCAAACGTTTAAAAGATACGAATGTTAAGACAGCACGTTTATAGAATCTATTCCTTGAACATTACCTATAAGAAAGAGAGAGGATTATCATGTTTTTTGCGAAAAAACTTACAGCAGAAGAAGCGAAACAATTAGGTGTTGACACTTGGGAAGCGTGGGTAGGTGAACCTAATAAAGGAACTTGGCATGTAGAAGAGCAGGAAGTTTTCTATGTGACAGACGGTGAAGTGTTTATTGCTGTTGATGGTGAAAGACATCATATTACAAAGGGCTGGATCGTTTCTTTGGCTAAAGATCTTGTTTGCGAATGGGATTGCCCAGAATTTTTGAAAAAGAACTATAAAATGAACTATGAGATCAATTTGAAATAATGTATAATTAGGCGTGTAATCAATCAGCACAGTTAAATACTTTGTCTAAATATTTGTGGCATATGTCAATTGCTTCCTTACTTCGATTATTAAATTCAGAATATTTAAACAAATAAACTTCAAGGTGATTCAGGATGTATAAAGATCTTTTATAAAAACAAAACCGAGCACGGAATGAATGTTCCATGCTCGGTTTTTAGTTTAATTATTATTATGATTTATTTTTGACTAGGCCGAATAATAATACGTCTACAATAGAAGAGAGTGCTTCCGGTAAAGTAATATTATTTTCCATATAAAAACGTCGATCAAAGACAGAATTTGTGGCATCTATAATCAGCTTTACAGCAAGTGTTGGATTGATTTCAATGATTTCACCTTTCTGTATACCTTCTTCGAGTAACAAACGTAGAGCTTCCCACTCATTCAAAGCATCATTTACTCTTTTCCATTGTTCCGGATAATAGCGTTTCATTTGTTCCAACACATTGAAGTCGTAAAATTCGAAATTAGGTAATACAGTACAAATCTGTTTTATTTTTTCAATCAAGCTTAAAGAGGCATTATTCATAATTTGTTCTGTTTCTTCATCGAACTCTGATAACGATTGATCAATAATTAACTCTAAAATTTCAACTTTTGAAGAAAAATGTTGATAAAGGTATCGTTTGTTTACACCAATCCGGTTTGCTAAATCATCCATTGTAAACTTTAGGCCTTTATCATGAATCTCTTCAATAAAAGCTCTTATAATGCGTTCTCTCATTCCAAGTACCCCTTAAATTAGAAATTTGTTGAAAAGGTTATGTAAACTAAGCTAATCTAATCATTTTTCGCACCTTGAAAATCATTTTTCATCTTTGTCTGTGTCATATTCTCTGTTGAAACATTTCCTTATTGACATATAACATCATTCTTTTTAGTAGGTTGGAAGTAAAAAAACTTCCAATTAAAAACAGAAAGGTACACATCTTCCATAATACAGCAGAACGTCCGGTTCGAAAAGGCACTTATATTCTTAATCCATAATGTAGGATCCTTTTTGTATACATAATTAAAGAATTTTTTTACAAACTAATGTTGTATGTAATTTCAATAAAGGAGGAAGACAGGATGCCAGAACAATATAAAACAAGTCCCAACCCAGATGATCGCAGTGATAACGTTGAGAAATTGCAAGAGGCGGTATATAACACAATTGAAAATATGAACGAAGCAAGAGAAGCTGCAGAGTTTTCAAATGAGAAAGACCGTGCAGCGATCGAGGCGAAAAATGAGCGCCGCATGGAAAGTATTGAAGGAATGCGAAAAGAAATTAAAGAGGAAGCGGCATATCGCAATGATTAGGAGAAGGCTGACAATTGTCAGCCTTTTTTTGTAATGGAAAAGTTTTCGGACAGGAGACGCCAATTTTGCGGGAAAGGTAAGCCGATTTTCCAATAACTAATGCCGCGAATTCCTTGTTCTTTAATTAAATTAAACTTACTTTGAACGGACCTAGCGTCTTCAAACCATACTTCATGTTTCACTCCATTTGCATCGTAATAATTGAAATGAGGAGCTTGGGAAATGAAATCATATTGAATTGGGACATTATGTTTCCGGGCTAGTGAAACAGCAGCAATTGAACTAACTGCTTTTGCAGGAGGATTTCCTGGTTTGAATGGAAGAATCCAATCAAATCCGTATAAGTTTTGCCCCATCATAATTTTACGAGGCGACATTTGTGATTTTGCATATTGAATGACTTGTTTGACAGGACCAATTGGAGATACTGCAAGAGGGGGTCCACCTTGCCATCCCCAGTCGTATGTCATAATGACAACGAAATCAACAATTTCACCTTGTGCTTTATAGTCATGAGCTGCAGCAGGTCCCTTTTGAGTTGAACTTGTTTTTGGGACGAGGGTTGTACTGAGCGTATATCCTTTTGGAAGACGTGTTTTTACTTTGCGTAAAAATTGATTATATGCTTCGCGGTCTGCTGGTGCAAAATTCTCAAAATCAAAGTGAATATCACGCATTCCGTATTTCTGTGCAGTTTGTAAAATGTTTGTAATAAACGTATTTTGAATTGTTTCATTGCGTAAAATAACGCTTGTTAATTCGGGACTAAAACTTCCATTTTCAAGATTTGTAATCACGAGCATTGGGATTGTCTGTCCTTGTTTGGCAATTGAAACGATTTCAGATGTTTGTGTAGGTTCTTTCAGTGTTCCGTCACGTTTTGCTTCAAAGCTAAAGTAGGCCAAATAGGTTAAATATGCATTGACCGCTTTGGTGGAAGCAATTAAGCTTTCCTTAATCGGAATTGTAGAGGGCTGTAAGTAGGCAATCGATTCAATAATTTTCTTTGTCCCTTTTGGTACGTAAAGCTGCTGTCCGACTTGAAGTGCGGATTTTAATGATAAATGATTTACTTTTGCTAGGCTAGCGAGAGGGACGTTGTAGGTTAAGGCAATTTTATATAAGCTATCGCCAGGTTGTACAAAGTAGGTATTTCCTTGTGTATTCACAATTAATGCTTGCCCGATGACGAGTGTTTCAGCTGGATTTAACCCATTATCTTTCACGATGGTTTCTGCTGTTGTTCCGTACTGCTTAGCTAATTTATACACATTATCGCCACTTCGTACAGTTATGATTTGTAGCATATGCTCACTCCTTTAAGGAAAAGATCCGCCGCTTCTATTTTATTTTCATATTCTCTGTATTATGATTAAAGGTGTAGAAAGAAATGCAAGTGAGAAGGAGTTAAAACAATGTTTATAGCAGAACAGGAGGTTGACATCCGTTATGCAGAGACAGATCAAATGGGTGTCGTGTACCACGCAAATTATTTAGTATGGTTAGAACTTGGCCGTACGAAATTAATTCAAGATTTAGGGTTTTCGTATGTTGAAATGGAGAATGATGGGATTGTATCTCCTGTACTTGATTTGCAAATTACATATCGAAAAGCAATGCGTTACGGAGAAAAAGCTATTGTGAAAACATGGGTGGAGTCTGTGAGCCCACTACGTGTTGTATATGGCTATGAAATTTATAATGGAAATGGTGAACGTTGTATTACAGCATTTACAACGAATATTTGTGCTAAAAAAGAAGGTTTTCGTCCAGTGTCATTTAAAAAGTTGTACCCAGAGTGGTATGAGACATACGAGAAGATTAAAAAGCAATGAAAAAACGTGGCGTAGGCCACGTTTTTTTATTTTATATAATGAAATTGCGGGAACTCATCATCAGCGTTAAATGTAACAGATAAGTCATGCCCGTCAAAGAACCATTCATCATCGCCTTCGATAAAGAAAGTAATACCATCTTCTTGAAATTGTACAACAGGAGTAGCTGGATCATCTTTACGAATCCCTAATGAAAGACCTTTTTGAACAGTGCTACATCCACCGTATTGTACGAAAAAGCGAAGACAATCGCCTGTTTGTAAACCAAGCTCGTTTTTATACCAGTTTAGTGCTTCTTTTGATACTGAAATGTTCATCTAGTATTCCTCCAACATAATCGCTTTTCTTTTAGTATAAAAAATAACGCAAAAAGAAGCCATTTATATGCTTTGCGTTCTCTTTTTGCGTTATGTGGGTCACAATCTTATTTGTGTTTTTTTGTTAATTTTGCTTTTGGTTCTGTTTTATTTATAATTCGTCCAATATTTGCACGGTGTCTATAAATAACCATACCAGCTAATAAACACATGGCAACAATGAAGATTTTATCCCCGTTTATAATTGCTGCGATAACAGCAACGACAGCTGCTATCATAGAAGAAAGTGAAACGTATCTCGTCGTAAAGAGTAGGGTAAAAAAGACTACAGCCAATACTAAAAAGGTAAGTGGTGCGTAGCATAATAGTACACCAGCAGAAGTAGCAACTGCTTTTCCGCCGCGGAACTTTGCGAAAATTGGGTAAACATGACCAAGTACCGCAGCTAATCCAAACCAAAGCGGATGAACGTTTAATCCAAAAATGATCGGTAGCGCTGTAGCTAATGTCCCTTTTAAAACATCAGCAATTGTAACAATAAAACCCGCTTTTTTCCCTAACGTACGAAATGTATTCGTTCCTCCTAAATTTCCGCTGCCATGTTCGCGAATATCGATTCCATAACCAATTTTTCCAACAACAAGTGCAAATGGAATCGAGCCAAGTAAATAGGCAACGATAAATAAAAGATATGTAAGCATAAGTTCAGTCTCCTTTATTCAAATGTGTTGATAAAGGGTAAAAAGAGTTTTTCCCGTATATTGTACCATACATTTGTACAGATCACATTTCTTTTTTGTAAGATAAAATTTAACTTTGAAATATAAGGGGAAAGTTCAATAGATCTTAAAAAAACTTTCACAAGAATGTTACATTTATCACAGATCCACTCTTACTATATGTAGTATCATTTCTGTAGTAAATGAACAAGATGTTGTTGGGGGTTAAGGAATGAATCGAGAAATGAACAAAAAAAATGAATATGATGAAAATCTAAAGGAGATTTTTGCGAAAATTATTCATGCAAATGAACAAGATTTAATACAAGAAAATGCGAATGTTGACGGTCGATCTCCAATGGGAATGATGGGGAAATTTGCTTCTGAGAGCGCAAGGTATTATGCGATAGAGCAACTGCTTTCTGAGAAAGTGAAACAAGCAATTGATCAAAATGTTTTATATCCACATGATTTAGACTTTTATGCAACAGGTACGACAACTTGTTCACAAATTCCGTTAGCAGAGATGCTTCAAAACGGGTTTCATACAGGGCATGGACATATGAGACAGCCACAAGATATTAAAAGTGCGTTGGCGCTTTCTTCTATTATTTTTCAAGCGAATCAAAATATGCAACATGGTGGACAATCTTTTGCGCTTTTTGACGTGGATTTGGCGCCATATGTGAGAAAAACGTTTGAACGAAATAAAAAACGTTTAGCAACATATCCATTAACAGCTGAGCAAATAGAAGAGTTTGCGTGGAAAGAAACAGAAAATGATACGTATCAAGCGTGTGAGGCATTTATTCATAATTCCAATAGCATGCATAGCAGAGGCGGGGGGCAAGTTCCGTTTATTTCTATTAATTACGGAACAGATACATCAAAAGAAGGAAGATTATTAATTAAACAATTATTACGAGCGACTCAAGCTGGATTAGGAAAAGGAGAAACACCAATTTTTCCGATTCAAATCTTCAAATTAAAAAAGGGAGTAAATTTTGAAGAGAAAGATCCAAATTATGATTTGTTTGAATTAGCTATAGAAACGACGGCGAAACGATTATTCCCTAATTTTTCATTTTTAGATGCACCATTTAATGCAGCATATTATGATGGGCGTCCTGAAAGTGAAGTGTGTTATATGGGATGTCGTACGCGTGTCATGTCTAATATTCATGGAGAAGAAACTGCGATTGGAAGAGGGAATTTATCGTTTACCTCTATTAACTTAGTGAAATTAGCGTGTATTAGTGGTTCTAAAGAAGCATTTTTTGAAGCATTAAATTATTATCTTGATCTAGGTGTTTGTCAATTGTTGGAAAGGCTTGCTTATCAATCGACGAAAAAAGCAAGAGATTTTCAATTTTTATATTCCCAAGGAGTATGGCGCGGTGGCGAAAAACTGCAACCAGAAGATTCTGTAGCTGAAATTTTAAAACAAGGTACATTAAGTATAGGTTTTATAGGTCTTGCAGAATGTTTAGTTGCTTTGACGGGAAAACATCATGGGGAAGACGTAGAATCTTGGAAGCTTGGTTATGAAATTATCGAATATATGAGAAAGAAAATGGACCAAGCAACAGAGGAACATCAATTGAATTTCTCTTTAATTGCAACTCCGGCAGAAGGATTATCAGGAAAATTTATTAAAAAAGATCGAGCTGAATTTGGAACAATTACAGGTGTAACAGATCATAATTATTATACAAATTCATTCCATATTCCTGTTTATTATTCTATTCATGCCATTGATAAAATTCGTTTAGAAGGACCGTTTCACGCACTTTGTAATGGTGGTCATATTACGTATATTGAGCTTGACGGAGCAGCTATTCATAATCAAAAGGCTTTACAGCAAATTGTAAAGGCAATGGCCCAATATGGTGTAGGATATGGATCCATTAATCACCCGGTCGATCGCTGTAAGTGTTGTGGTTATCATGGGATAATTGGAAATGAATGTCCAAGCTGTGAGAATGCAAATGAACATGACTTTGAAAGAATTCGCCGCATTACTGGATATCTTGTAGGAGACATGTCAAAGTGGAACAGCGCGAAGCGTAGTGAAGAAAAGGAGCGGGTGAAACACTCATGAGAGTAATGAGCATCATTCATGATAGTGTGGTAGATGGGGAAGGATTGCGGACAGTCGTATTTTTTGCGGGCTGTCCGCATCGTTGTTTTGGCTGTCATAATCCACAGTCTTGGAATATTTGTAATGGGACTGAGATGACAAAAGAAGAAATCATAAATGAGATTGAAAAAAATCCCCTTACTGATGTAACATTTTCGGGCGGAGATCCATTTTTTCAAGCCGCTGAAATAAAAGAATTGGCAAAAAACGTGAAAAATTTACAAAAAAATTTATGGATTTACACAGGTTATACGTTTGAAGAGATACAGAATTCGCAAAATAATGATATGATAGAGCTGTTGGACTATGCTGATGTACTAGTAGATGGAAGATTTGAGCTAGAGAGTCGAGATCTCACCTTGCCGTTTCGAGGGAGTTCGAATCAACGTATTATTCGATTGAAAGAGTAAAAGGACGGGATAGGATTGAATAAAACAGTTTTACTTGTTGAAGATGAAAGAAGATTACGAGAAATTGTTAGTGATTATTTTCGTAATGAAGGTTTTGAAGTGATTGAAGCGGAAGATGGAAAGCAAGCATTAGAACTGTTTGCGGAACATTCCGTGGATTTAATTATATTAGATATAATGCTACCAGAAATTGATGGTTGGTCTGTATGTAGACGTGTAAGGAAAGAATCAGCCGTACCGATTATTATGCTAACAGCTCGCTCCGATGAAGATGATACTTTACTTGGTTTTGAATTAGGGGCGGATGAATATGTAACAAAACCGTTTAGTCCGAAGATTTTAGTTGCTCGTGCCAAGACATTACTAAAGCGTGCTGACGGTGCAGTAGGGCAAGTGGAGGAAAATATGCTATCACTTGCTGGTATTGATGTGAATCGTTTATCGCGTACGGTAACAGTTGAAGGGGAAGAAGTAATATTAACACATAAAGAATTTGAACTACTTGTTTATTTGATGGAGAATAAAGGAATTGTATTATCTCGCCAACATTTATTAGATCAGCTTTGGGGATATGATTACTTCGGAGATGATCGCACAGTAGACACGCATATTAAGAAACTTCGAAATAAATTAGGAGATAAAGCGAAGCATATAGGTACAGTCATTCGTGTAGGATATAAATTCGAAGAGTAGAAGTTTGAGCTATTTATCCACCTTTATATTGATTGCATGTACAATCTTTTGTATATGTTTTTACAATGAATATGGTAGTATTTTTTTGTTTGGATTTCACGATGAGTTCACAGAAAGGACACACATCGTGTATATACTGAAAATACGATTTCAGCAGAGAGGGGATAAGTAAATTATGGGATACTATGATCAACCAGAGACAAATGAAACTCGGACGGAGATTGTAAAATCAAAAAGCAAAAAAGGATATTTTTTCACAGGGGTTGTCGGTGCTGTGATCGGTGCTGTGACAATTAGCGTTGCGGCTCCGTATATGCCTTGGGTAAATAACAGTGTCGTTTCACAATCAAAAGTACAGGGAACGGTCGTTCCGGTTGTAAATAAGACAAAAGGTGAAACAGATCTTCCTGGTATGATTGAGGGAGCGAAAGAAGTAGTTGTCGGTGTAATTAACTTTCAAAAAAGTGTAGATCCATTTTCTGCCGATCCACAAGGGCAAGAATCTGAGGCAGGATCAGGATCAGGTGTGATTTATAAAAAAGTTGGAAATAAGGCGCTGGTTGTAACGAATAACCACGTTGTTGACGGTGCAAATAAATTAGAAGTAAAGTTAAGTAATGGAACAAAGGTTGAAGCAAAATTAGTAGGAAAAGATCCATGGCTAGATCTAGCTGTCGTTGAGATTGATGGGAAAAATATTAATAAAGTTGCCACTCTAGGAAATTCAGATAAAATCCGTGCGGGAGAATCTGCAATTGCAATTGGTAACCCACTTGGCTTTGATGGCAGTGTAACAGAAGGGATTATCAGCAGTAAAGACCGCGAAATTCCAGTTGATATTAATGGGGATAAACGCCCTGATTGGCAAGCACAAGTAATTCAAACGGATGCAGCAATTAACCCAGGGAATAGCGGCGGTGCACTATTTAACCAAAATGGTGAAGTAATCGGTATTAACTCTAGTAAAATTGCACAGCAAGAAGTAGAAGGAATTGGCTTTGCAATTCCGGTTAATGTCGCAAAACCAGTCATTGATGCACTTGAAAAATACGGTGAAGTAAAACGCCCTGTTATGGGTGTTGGAGTAAGGGGTCTTGAAGAAATTCCAAGCTATGCATTAAGTCAATTAAAATTACCGAAAGATATTACAGGTGGGGTTCTGTTAGCGCAGGTTGAACCAGCATCACCAGCAGAAAAAGCAGGATTGCAAAAATATGATATTGTTGTTGGCTTTGATGACCAAAAAATAGAAAATGCAGTGCAATTCCGTAAGTACTTATACGAGAAGAAAAAAGTTGGCGATAAAATCGAAGTAACAGCGTATCGTAATGGTGAGAAAATAAAGAAAACAGTTACGTTAGCTGCTACTACTAACTCGAATTAATAAAGAAAGTCTCTTTCATGTTGAAAGAGACTTTCTTTATCGGCTATACTAAATGAACAGGAGGGATTACATATGACAATTGAAAATCCAACTCGTACGGAAATTGGAGAGATTTTGAAAAATAGTAAGACGATTGCAGTTGTTGGATTATCTGATAATCCAGAGCGTACTTCTTATATGGTGTCAAAAGCGATGCAAGATGCGGGATACCGTATTATTCCTGTTAACCCAACGGTAGATACTGTATTGGGAGAAAAAGCGGTAAAATCGCTAACTGAAATAAATGAGCCTGTTGATATAGTCAATGTATTTCGTCGTTCAGAGTTTTTAATGGATGTTGCAAAAGAGTTTGTTCAGATTGAAGCGGGTACATTTTGGACACAATTAGGTTTACAAGACGAAGAAACATATCATTTTTTGGAAGAAAAAGGCTATACTGTCATTATGAATCGCTGCATTAAAGTTGAGCATGCAATGACAAGGTAAAGTGAAACTTTAATCAGTGGAAAGCTTTATCTCCCGCTGATTATCAGCCCACACCAATCGGGCTTTATCCCCCATCTAACTTTTTAAGAAAAGTGGAAGCGGCTTGCTCAGAATCGCAGGATGCCTACGCACAAGGCAGAGAGGCGCTTTTACCTCGTCTGAGGGGGCGAAATGACCGGAGATTCTAGCTGCTAGAGCTGGACAACAAAGAAATGTGGAACTGGACAATGCTTTCGTCTAATCTTGAGGTGGGGGTATTACTGCCCGCGAATAGCGGGATAAGTCTTATTTGTGAAATTTATTAGGTTCCTATTCATATAATAAGGAAAAGAAGATGGACGAGGTGTTCATCATGAAGTTTTTAAAGGTTGTTTATGGGGATTGCTGCTTGTCACTCCATTTTGGATGATTATCATTTTGTTGATTATAAAATGGTGGAAGATGTAGTTGTTTTGGAATACATATCCATGTTTCGTTTGACAAACAATTACTTTTCTGAAATAGTAGCGTAGAGGAATCCTTGTGACAAACAAGGATTTTTCTTATGAAAATAGTATATAAAAGACATAACGTGACTTGCCAAAAGTAAGGAAAAGGCGTTATTCTATAATAAGAAACATACGTTCTGATTTTTGGATAGGAAGGGGCAAGGAGTTTGGCTAAGCGTCAGTTTCAATATGATGAAGATGCAATTCAAGTGCTAGAGGGGCTTGAAGCCGTTCGAAAACGACCGGGTATGTATATCGGGAGTACGGATAGCCGTGGATTACATCATTTAGTATATGAGATCGTAGATAATTCAGTTGATGAAGCGTTAGCGGGATTTGGCGATGAAATTAAAGTGATCATACATAAAGATAATAGTATAAGTGTAGTAGATAAAGGGCGGGGTATGCCGACAGGAATGCATAAGCTTGGAAAGCCTACACCAGAAGTTATTTTAACTGTACTTCATGCTGGTGGTAAATTTGGACAAGGCGGTTATAAAACAAGTGGTGGATTACACGGTGTTGGTGCCTCCGTTGTAAATGCACTGTCTGAATGGCTTGTTGTTACAATTAAACGAGATGGTTATGTATATGAACAGCGCTTTGAAAATGGTGGTGTTCCGGCTACGACACTTGAGAAGATTGGGAAAGCGAAAGATACTGGGACAACTATTCATTTTAAACCAGATCGAACAATTTTTAGCACAACGAATTATAACTATGAAACGTTATGCGAAAGATTACGTGAATCAGCATTTTTATTAAAAGGTATGAAAATTGTTCTTCAAGATAAACGTAACGATTTGGAAGACGTTTTTCATTATGAAACAGGAATTGAAGCGTTTGTTTCATATCTAAATGAAGAGAAAGATTCTTTACATCCGGTTGTATATTTTACTGGAGAACAAAATGGTATTGAAGCAGAATTAGCTTTTCAATTTAATGATGGGTATTCGGAGAACATTCTTTCCTTTGTAAATAATGTACGTACGAAAGATGGCGGTACGCACGAAGCAGGGTTTAAAACAGCGATGACTCGTGTTTTTAATGAGTATGCGCGCAAAGTTTCTTTGTTAAAAGAGAAAGATAAAAATTTAGAAGGAACGGATATTCGTGAAGGATTAGCTGCAATTGTTTCCATTCGTGTTCCTGAAGAGTTGCTTCAATTTGAAGGGCAAACGAAAGGGAAGCTTGGAACAAGTGAAGGACGTTCAGCCGTTGATGCTGTTGTATCAGAGCATTTAGCGTATTTTTTAGAAGAAAATCCAGACGTGGCAACGCTTCTTGTGAAAAAAGCAGTCAAAGCAGCGCAGGCGCGTGAGGCAGCAAGAAAAGCGCGTGAAGAAGCACGAAGCGGTAAGAAGAAAAAACGCTCAGAAGGAACATTAAGTGGTAAGCTGACACCAGCACAATCACGTAATCCGCAAAAGAACGAGCTTTATTTAGTGGAGGGCGATTCTGCAGGTGGTTCAGCAAAGCAAGGACGTGATCGTCGTTTCCAAGCTGTTCTACCACTTCGCGGAAAAGTAATTAATACAGAGAAAGCGAAACTAGCGGATATTTTCAAAAATGAAGAGATTAACACGATTATTTATGCGATTGGCGGCGGTGTTGGAACAGAATTTTCAGTTGAAGATATCAATTATGACAAAATTGTTATTATGACCGATGCGGATACAGATGGAGCGCACATTCAAGTTCTGCTATTAACTTTCTTCTATCGTTATATGAAGCCACTTATTGAATCGGGGAAAATATTCATTGCCCTTCCTCCTTTATATAAAGTAAGTAAAGGGACAGGAAAGAAAGAAGTCATTGAATATGCTTGGTCAGATGAAGAGTTAGATGGCACGATAAAAAAGGTTGGTAAAGGTTATACAATTCAGCGTTATAAAGGTCTTGGTGAAATGAATGCAGATCAATTATGGGAAACAACGATGAATCCAGAGACACGCACATTAATTCGCGTGAAAATTGATGATGCTGCAAGAGCAGAACGACGCGTGACAACATTGATGGGTGATAAAGTAGAGCCTCGTCGTAAATGGATTGAACGCAATGTTCAGTTTGGTATGCAAGAAGAAGGCAATATTCTAGAAAATGAAATGATTATGGCAACGGAGGTGGAATAACATGCAGGCAGAGAAGTTTCATGACCTCCCGCTTGAAGATGTGCTCGGCGATCGCTTTGCACGTTATAGTAAATATATTATTCAAGATCGTGCGCTTCCAGATGCGCGCGACGGTTTAAAACCAGTGCAACGCCGCATTTTATATTCCATGTATGTGGAAGGAAATGTTCACGATAAACCATTTCGTAAATCCGCAAAAACAGTTGGTAACGTAATTGGTAACTATCATCCCCACGGTGATTCTTCCGTGTATGAAGCAATGGTGCGTTTAAGTCAAGATTGGAAAGTACGAAACGTATTAGTTGAAATGCATGGAAATAATGGTAGTGTCGATGGTGATCCGGCGGCAGCAATGCGTTATACAGAAGCTCGTTTATCACCGATTGCGTCTGAGTTATTGCGTGATATTGATAAAGAAACAGTGGAATTTGTTTCAAACTTTGATGATACAAGTGAAGAGCCAGTTGTATTACCAGCTATGTTTCCCAACCTTTTAGTGAACGGATCTACGGGAATTTCAGCTGGTTATGCAACTGAAATTCCACCGCATCATCTTGGCGAAGTTATTGATGCGACGATGATGCGCATTGATAAACCAAACTGTAATGTGGATGAATTATTAACGGTCATTAAAGGACCAGATTTCCCAACAGGCGGAATTATTCAAGGCCTTGATGGTATTAAGAAGGCGTATGAAACAGGAAAAGGAAAAATCATCATTCGCGGAAAAGCTGAAGTGGAAACAATTCGCGGTGGAAAGCAGCAAATTGTTATTACAGAAATTCCTTATGAAGTAAACAAAGCGAATCTTGTTAAGAAAATGGATGAACTTCGTTTAGATAAGAAATTAGATGGAATTGCTGAAGTGCGTGACGAAACAGATCGTACAGGTCTGCGAATTGTTATTGAATTGAAAAAAGATGCAAATGCAGAAGGTATTTTAAATTATTTATATAAAAATACAGAACTACAAATACCATACAATTTCAATATGGTAGCGATTTATAATCGCCGTCCAACCTTGATGACACTTCCGAAAATTTTAGATTCTTATATTGGGCATCAGAAGGAAGTCGTAACAAGGCGCTCACAGTACGAACTAAACAAGGCAGAGAAACGTCAACACGTTGTTGAAGGTTTAATGAAGGCCCTCTCTATTTTAGATGAAGTCATTGCGACAATTCGTACTTCAAAGGATAAGCGTGATGCAAAAGATAACTTAATTGCAAAATTCTCATTTACAGAAGTACAAGCAGAAGCAATTGTGTCGCTTCAATTGTATCGTTTAACAAACACAGATATTACAGCTCTTGAAAAAGAGGCTGAAGAATTACAGCAGAAAATTTCAGAGTTACAAGCTATTCTTCAAAGTGAGAAGAAGCTTCTTCAGGTCATTAAAACAGATTTGAAGAGGGTTAAGAAAACGTTTAGTAACGATCGTCGTTCTGTGATTGAAGAAGAAATTGAAGAAATTAAGATTGATGTGGAAGTCATGATTCCACAAGAAGATGTGATTGTGACAGTAACGAAGGAAGGTTATGTAAAGCGTACAAGTTGGCGATCTCATAATGCTTCCAATGGAAAAGACTTCGGTATGAAAGAAGGCGACTTATTATTAGATCGCTTTGATACGAATACGACGGAAACCATTCTTTTATTTACAAACAAAGGGAATTATATTTATCTTCCAGTATACGAAATGCCAGATATTCGATGGAAAGATTTAGGACAGCACGTTGCGAATATCGTTTCGTTAGACCGTGATGAAACGCTCGTCTTTGCAACTGTTGTTCCGAATTTTGAGGAAGAAAAGCGATTTATTATGTTTGTCACTAGAAATGGCATGATTAAGAAAACAGAATTGAATCAATATAAAGTGCAGCGTTATTCACGTGCATTTGTCGCGGTTAATTTAAAGAAAAATGATGAAGTCGTCGATATTTTTGTTACAGATGGAACGAAAGATATTCTACTTACAACACATGGTGCCTATGCACTTATTTTCAATGAAGAAGAAGTAAGCCCAGTTGGTGTGAGGGCAGCTGGTGTGAAAGGAATGAATGTGAAGGAAGATGACTACGTTGTATGCGGTCTTCCCGTTAATTCTGAAAAAGACGCGCTCGTTCTCATTACACAGCGGGGGGCAGTAAAACGATTAAAAGCAGCAGAAATTGAAAAATCAACAAGAGCAAAGCGTGGTCTTGTTATCTTTAAAGAATTGAAAAAGAATCCATATCGAATTGTCGGTGTGGAAATTGTTCGAAATGATGAAGTAGTTTGTATGCGGACAGAAAAACAAGTAATAGAACAAATAGATCCGCAAACACTTCGGAATAAAGATCGTTATAGTAACGGAAGTTTGTTAATAGATGTAAGCGATGTTGGTCATGTTGTGGAAACGTGGCCGCAGAAAAAAGAATAGTAAGAAAAACCCCGATTCTCTATAGGAGTCGGGTTTTTTTGTCTGAATTTGTCTGAGGAATGGTGTTGTACAAATTAGACACTTCTATTATTATTTAACTAAATATTTTAAATCTTCAGAAAAAATGACGGAGGTATATGATGATAAAAAAGAAGAACTTTGCTTTGGTTCTTTCGGCGGTATGTATGTTTGGTTTATTGACAGGATGCGGCAATAAAACAAATGGTAATACTGATACAACAAGTACGGGATCTGGGAATGGAAAGGTCATAAAAATTGCGACGCAATCACCGCTCTCTGGTGGGTCTGCAACGCAGGGAGAAGCAATTAAACTTGGTGCACAATTGAAAATAGAAGAACAAAAAGAAGAGTTTAAAAAGTTAGGTTATGAACTACAGCTTGTGCCATATGATGATCAAGCTGATCCGAAAAAAGGTGTTGCGAACGCACAAATTATTGGTGCTGATAAAGAAATACTCGGTGTCGTTGGACATATGAATTCAGGCGTTGCAATTCCATCGTCTGAAGTGTATGAGAAAAACAATGTTGTTATGGTATCGCCTACAAATACTGCTGTTGAAGTAACGGATCGTAATTTGAAAGCAGTAAATCGTATATGTACAAGAGATGATTTTCAAGGTCCTGCTGGGGCGGCGTTTGCGCTACAAACACTGAAGGCGAAGAGCGTTTTTATTATTGATGATAAAACAGCTTATGGAACAGGTTTAGCAAAAGCGTTTAAAACAGAAGTTGAAAAATTAGGTGGAACGATTGCAGGTTATGAATCCATTACGGTAGGAGAAAAAGATTTTAACGGTGTATTAAATAAAGTACTCGCAAAAAAACCAGATTTAATTTTCTTTGGTGGTCTATATGCAGAAGGTGGACTGTTAGTGAAGCAAGCGCGTGAAAAAGGTCTTACGATTCCGTTTATGGGCGGTGATGGTATGGATTCAGCAACGATGGTAGAAATTGCGGGTACCTCTATTGAAAACACATATTACACGTCTATCGCTGCTGATCCGAAAACAACGGAAAAAGGAAAGAAATTTGCAGATAATTATAAGAGTAAATTTAATAAAGAGGTAGAAGGATATTCAGCTTATGGGTATGATGCTGCGGGTGTACTATTGCAAGGGATGAAAGATGCGATTAAAACAAATAACAATAAAATGCCAACAAGGGAACAAGTACGCGATGTTGTTCGAAAAACAAATAATTTTGAAGGAGCGGTAACAAAAGTAGGGTTTGATAGCAAAGGTGATAATAAGTTTGCAAAAGTATATATTTATAAATTTGCAGAGCAAAAATATCCAGGAAGACAAGAAGGAGAAGTAGAGAAGAAGTAAAGTGATATGGGTACGGTACTTATGTTCCGTACCTTTTTTAGAGAAAAATAAAAGGGAGGAATTTTAATGTTTGGAGAAATAATGCATACACTTCCTCAAGTGCTAATTGACGGATTAACACTTGGTGCAGTGTACGCAGTTATTGCGTTAGGATATACGATGGTATATGGGATATTAGAACTTATCAATTTTGCTCATGGAGAAATTTTTATGACGGGTGCTTTTATTGGCACAACAATTTTCCTTATCTTTATGGGGTTTGGCCTAATGACGGTTATGCCAGCTTTGCTAGCGTTGTTACTTGTTTTAGTTGCAACATCTCTTATCACGGGTTTTCTTGGGATGGGGATAGAAAGGGTTGCGTATCGACCGCTTCGAAAAGCACCGAAACTTATTACGTTAATCACAGCAATTGGTGTATCTTTTCTACTGCAAGATATCGTTCGCTTTATCGCTGAATTAAAAAAAGGAAATTACATTATAACAGGTCCCACTTTATTTAATGATCAAATTACACTACAGGCTTCAGCAATTCTGTCTATTTTTAATAACGCCAAGCTTAAAAGCTCTTCACTTATTCTCCTCGTACTTGCGGTTATAATGATGCTCTCTTTAGACTTTTTCGTCAATAAAACAAAGTGGGGAATGGCGATGCGTGCTGTTGCGCAAGATCGTGAAACTGCTTCATTAATGTCGGTAAATGTGAATAAAGTAATTTCTCTTACGTTTTTTATCGGTTCCGCACTCGGCGGAGCAACAGGTGTCCTGTTTGCTGTCCAATATGGAACAATAGATCCGTACATTGGCTTTATTTTAGGCCTAAAAGCTTTTACGGCAGCTGTATTAGGGGGCATTGGTAATATTCGAGGTGCAATGGTAGGCGGTATATTGCTTGGACTGCTAGAAATGTTTGCGGCTGCAAATTTATCCATTATATCTTCTGGAATATTGGGAGCTGAATATAAAGATGTATTTGCGTTTGGAATTCTTATTCTCGTATTGATTTTTAAACCAGAAGGAATTTTCGGCAAAGCAGTTGCCGAGAAAGTGTAGGTGATGATCATGAAAAACTGGTTCGAAACGATAAGGGAAAATACGAAGATGCAACTTATACTATTAGTCCTTTATATAGGGATTACTGCTGCAAGTTTATATTTTGCCCAAAAGTCAGTAACAGCATTTCTACTACTACTATTGTCTCTTTTATTATTGTATTTTACAAATTTTCATAGTAAATGGAAATGGTTAATAGGGCTATTTGTATTAGTAATATTGCTTCCATTTACAGCAAGTGGCGGTCCTGCTTATCAATCTTATATGGAAGTGGCAACATTAGTTGGAATTTATATTGCAATGGCGCTCGGGTTAAATATTGTTGTTGGCTTTGCGGGATTACTAGATTTAGGATTTGTTGCTTTTTTTGCAATAGGAGCCTACACATACGGTATTTTTGCGACAGCTCAAGCAAATAACTTTATGCCATTTGGTCAATATCCACTGTCAGGAGAAAGTTTTTGGATTTTCATTTTGCTAGGCGGTTTTATTGCAGCAGTATTTGGAGTCTTACTTGGTATCCCGGTTTTACGTGTGAAAGGTGATTACTTAGCGATTGTGACACTTGGGTTTGGGGAGATTATCCGGATTATCTTTAATAATTTAGATAAACCGGTTAATATTACAAACGGTGCAATGGGCTTATCTTCCGTAAAACCACCTTCCTTATTTGGGTTTACATTTTTACAATCAAGTCAAGTGTACTACATTGTACTCGGTATTTTATTACTCGTAATTTTTATTGTAAAACGGCTAGAGTTCTCGAGAGTAGGCCGTTCTTGGAAGGCGGTTCGTGAAAATGAAATTGCCGCTCAAGCGATGGGAATTCCACTTGTGAAAACAAAGTTGTTAGCATTCGCAATCGGTGCATCATTTTCAGGAATGATGGGTGTTGTTTTTGCTGCGAAACAAACTTTTGTCGATCCAACAAGTTTTACATTACTAGAGTCGATTACCATTCTTGTTATGGTATTGCTTGGTGGTATGGGGAGTGTACCTGGTGTTATTTTAGGAGCAGCTGTTATGACAATTTTAAATTTACAAGTACTTACTGAATTAACAAACTGGCTAAACCAATTAAACTTAAGTGGAGCGGTTACAATTCCGGATGCACTATCTCCAGCTAAAATGCAACGTTTCATCTTTGGTGGAATCTTAATTTTATTTGCTTTGTATCGACCGCAAGGACTTATACCTGCGAAAAATCGGAAATTTAACGAAGAGCAATTGAAAATAGATAGGATAAAACAAGTCGAATCGAAAACACAAAAAGATAATGTATTTGGAGCCTAGGGGTGAGAATATGACGATTTTAACAGTGCGAAATATTACAAAACGTTTTGGTGGGCTCGTTGCAGTAAAAAGTGTTGATATGAAAGTGAAAAAAGGATCCATTACAGCTGTAATTGGACCGAATGGAGCAGGGAAAACGACGTTCTTTAATATGGTAACAGGCGTGTATAAACCAGATGAAGGTGACATTCTACTTGGAGAAGAGAAGATAGCTGGTTTGAAACCGCATGATATTTCAAAACATGGTATTGCTCGTACGTTTCAAAATATTCGTCTTTTTAACAATATGACGGTGCTTGAAAATGTAATGGTTGGACTACACAATCATTTGGAAAGTAATCTTTTTGGGATTCTGTTACATTTGCCAGGAGTAAAGAGAGAAGAAGAACGAGCGCAGCAAAAAGCATATGAGCTTCTAGATTATGTTGGATTAGCTCACTTGTTAAATGAGGAAGCGCAAAATTTACCGTACGGGGCACAGCGGCGCCTTGAAATTGCAAGGGCGCTTGCAGCGAAACCGCAAGTATTGCTACTCGATGAGCCAGCAGCCGGAATGAATCCAAAAGAAACAAAGGAATTAACAGCTCTTATTTATCGTATGCGTGAAGAGCTAGATATAACAATTGTATTGATTGAACATGATATGAAACTTGTCATGGAGATTTCTGAGCATATCATTGTATTAGATCACGGGGAAAAAATTGCAGAAGGAAGACCAGAAGATATTCGAAGCAATCCAAAAGTTATCGAAGCGTATTTAGGAAAAAGCGCAGTGTTAGAGAAGTAATGCGGAATAAAAGGGAGGGGAGTAATTTGCTAGAGCTTACAAATATAAATGCGTATTATGGTGGCATTCACGCGTTAAAAGGCATTAATATTTCTGTAGGAAAAGGTGAAATTGTTACGCTTATTGGATGTAACGGGGCAGGGAAATCAACGACATTAAAGACGATTAGGGCCTTGTTATACCGAAGTCAGGAGAAATTTCGTTTGAGGGGAAACAAATTACGAAACAATCTCCGCACGTAACAGCTTTATCCGGAATTGCTCATGTACCAGAGGGAAGACGTATTTTTTCACGCCTCACCGTCAAAGAAAATTTGGAGATGGGAGCATTTTCAGTAAAGGATAAAAGAATAGTGAATGAACGGATGGAGCGTACTTTTCACTATTTTCCAAAGCTGAAAGAGCGGCTAGAGCAAAAGGGCGGCACGATGAGTGGTGGTGAACAGCAAATGCTTGCAATTGGACGTGCGCTAATGAGTGGGCCTCATTTACTTATGCTAGATGAACCTTCAATGGGACTGGCGCCAATTATTGTTGAGCAAATCTTTGAAATTATTTCAGAGCTCAATAAAGAAGGAATGACAATTCTACTTGTTGAACAAAATGCGTTTCAAGCGTTGCAAATTGCGCATCGGGGATATGTGATTCAGACCGGAGAAATTAAAATGGTAGGAGAAGGAAAATCATTGATGCATAATGAATTTGTGAAAGAAGCGTATTTAGCATAGGATGAGGGCTGTCCTAAGTAGGGCAGCTTTTTTGTATGTTAATCTATATAAATTCATTATAATGTTTCGACATCTTTGTCTAGCTCTTCTTCCAAGGCATGGCAGATGCTCTGGCCCGTCTAAAAAGAAAGAGGTTTTTTATGTCGATTTTTAAATTTGTGCTTATATATTACCATTATAAAAAGCAAAACATTATGTAGAAAAAAGATAAGTTGATATAATAAAATTTCATTATATTCCATACATAATTTGGAGGGGTTTTATGAACAAAATAGGTGTTGGTATTGTAGGTTATGGTTTTTCTAGTACAACCTTCCATATTCCGCTGCTACAAACAATCGAAGACTACGAAATTCGTGCGATTGTTTCTTCACAAGAAGAGAAAGTAAAAGCATCATTACCACATGTTGAAGTTGTGACAACAATTGACGAGCTTGTTATGCAAGAGAACATTGATCTTATTATCATTACATCTCCTAACACAACGCACTTTGAATATGCAAAAAAAGCAATTCTCTGCGGTAAACATGTTGTCGTTGAAAAGCCTTTTGTCGTATCTGTTGAAGAAGGAGAAGAATTGATAAAGCTGGCAAAGCGGCATGACGTTGTGTTAAGTGTCTATCATAACCGCCGCTTGGATAACGATTTCAGAACGGTTCAAAAACTATTACAAGATGATACAATTGGTAAAGTTTATACATATGAAGCTCATTTTGATAGATTTCGTCCGAATGTTCGCGATCGTTGGCGGGAACATGATTTGCCAGGATCAGGAATTTTGTTTGATTTAGGTTCACATCTCATTGATCAAGCATTACATCTATTTGGAATGCCGAGAGCAGTTTATGCAGATGTTATCAATCAGCGTCCTGGATCGCAAATAGATGATTATTTTCATATTATTCTTCATTATGAAGAAATGCGTGTTATCCTTCATAGCAGTAGTCATGTTAAATATGCAGGTCCTCATTTTAGCATTCACGGAGAAAAAGGCTCGATTGTAAAATATGGAATGGATTCCCAAGAAGGGCAACTAAAGGTAGGAATGAAACCTGGTGACGTGGACTATGGAGTAGATGCTATACATATGTATACTGTTCTTTCTACAGAGGAACAAGAAATTCGCATTCCAACAGAAATAGGGTGTTATGAGACCTATTATAAAGGTGTGCGAGATGCGATAATGAAACAAGAAATGCCACCTGTTACTGCTGAGGAAGCTCTAAATGTCATTCGTGTTATTACAGCTTGTTTACAAAGTAATCAGCAAGGAATTAAAGTGAAATGGTAGAGTCAGTGTATGTACTGACTCTTTTTGTGTGTTAGCAAATCATGTCGGAATTATACGAGAAAACACTAACGATTTTTATTGTACACCCTTTATGTATAGATTAGTATTTTAAATATTAAAAATATTATGAAATATTAGGGGGAGTACTGTGAAGAAAAAGATATCGTATTTGTTATCAAGTGTTTTATTAGCGGGAATGCTGGCAGGGTGTACGAGTAAAGGAAATGATAATTCAGCTACTACGAAAAATGAAGAAAAGACAAGTAAAGTAATTAAAATTGCTTCAGAATCTCCTCTTTCTGGTGGGTCAGCTGCGTTTGGAGAATCCATTAAGCTTGGAACGCAGCTTGCAGTAGATAAACAAAAAGCTGAGTTTAAAAAACTAGGTTTTGAATTGCAATTTGTGCCGCAAGATGATCAAGGTGACTCGAAAAAAGGGGTTGCCAATGCTCAGTCTGTCGCAGCTGATAAAGAAGTATTAGGCGTTGTCGGACATTTAATGTCAGGTGTATCTATTGCAGCTTCTGAAACATATGAGAAGGCAAATCTTGTTATGGTATCGCCATCAAGTACGGCAGTTGACTTAACAGAGCGTGGATTAAAGACTGTTGCACGCCTTGTTGCAAGAGATGATTTCCAAGGTCCAGCAGCGGCGAAATTTGCACTTGAAACAGTAAAAGCAAAGAATATTTTTGTAATTCAAGATAAAACGGCGTACGGTACAGGGTTAGCCGATGCATTTAAAAAAGAAGCAGAAAAGCTAGGTGCAAAGATTGTCGGCTATGAAGGGATAACGGTAGGTGAGAAAGATTTTAGTGGTGTGTTGAACCAAGTTGTCACGAAAAAGCCAGACATTGTGTATTTTGGTGGTATGTATTCAGAAGGATCTGTTTTAGTAAAACAAGCACGTGAAAAAGGAGTTACAGCGCCAATTATGGGCGGTGACGGTATTGACTCTCCAACAATGGCAGAAGTTGCAAAAGACGGATTAAAAGATACGTATTATACAACAGTAGCGACAGCACCAACAGCAACAGAGAAAGGGAAAACATTTGTAACAGAATATAAAGAGAAATTCAAAAAAGATGTGGAAGCATACTCTGCATATGGATATGATTCAGCTGGCGTAATTTTACAAGGAATTAAAGATGCTATTAAGAAAAATGATGGCAAGTATCCAACACGTGAACAAGTACGCGATGCGGTTCGGGCTATAAAAGAATATGATGGTGTTATTACGAAAGTTGCTTTCGATGAGAAAGGTGATAACAAATTTGCTAAAGTTTACATTTATAAGTATGAAGGTGCGAAATATCCAGGGAAGCAAAAAGGAGAGGTAAGTAAATAATGGAAAAACCCGGCATTTGCCGGGTTTTTAAATGCAAAAGAATTTAATATCATCCAAATGATTGTTTTATACGAGTTTAACAAAGTAGTAATAAATAAAAGAATTATAGCATTCATATAGTGAGGGGGCTTTTTCTTGGGGGATTTCATAGAATGATTAATTACTGTAATAAAATATTTTTTGACTTTTCAGATAATAATACTTTACAAAAGGAAATAAAATAGTAGAATGTTAATTAATATAAATTTTCTGATAATTTAACAGGAATATAAAGCTATCAGAAAATTTCCTACTAGTTAGTAGCGTACATAAAAATTAGGGGGATAAAAAATGAAAAAGATAAAAAAAATCACAGCTGTAGTAGCACCAGTATTAGCGGTGAGTGTGGCACTAACAGCATGTTCTGGGTCGGGGGACAAAAGAGGAAGTACAGAGCCAAAAAATGAAAAAAAACAAACAGAGGGTAAGCTGGCAGCAAAACAAGTGTTAAGTTTAGTAGAAACACAAGAGATTCCAACTATGGACTCTTCTAAAGCGACTGACGCAGTGTCTTTCCTTGCTTTAAATAACGTAATGGAAGGGTTATATCGTCTTGATAAAGACCAAAAACCAACTCCAGGTGTGGCAGAATCATATAAAAAGAGCGATGATGGTAAAAAATATACATTTAAACTACGTAAAGATGCAAAATGGTCAAATGGAGACCCTGTAACAGCAAAAGATTTCGTTTTTGCATGGCAACGTCTATTAGATCCAAAAACGGCAGCTGAATATGCATTCATTATGTATGATTTGAAAAATGCTCAAGCAATAAACGAAGGGAAACAACCAGCTGATTCTTTAGGTGTAAAAGCTGTTGATGACAATACATTAGAAGTCGAGTTAGACAATCCTGTTCCGTATTTCATTCAATTAACAACATTTGGCTCTTTCTATCCGTTAAATGAAAAATTTGTAAAAGAAAAAGGTGGTAAATACGGTTTAGAAGCAGACACGTTAGTGTACAACGGTCCATTCGCTATGACAGAATGGAAGCATGAACAAGGCTGGAAGCTGAAGAAAAATGATCAATATTGGGATAAGAAAACAGTTAAGTTAGAAGAAATTAACTTCAGCGTTGTAAAAGAATTATCAACCCGTGTTAACTTATACGAAAGCGGTGAGATTGATCGCGTAGGTTTAAGTGCTGAATATGTAGATAAATTTAAATCGAGAAAAGATGAATTTGGATCTTATGTAGAGGCATCTACTTTCTTTCTACGATTAAATCAAAAACGAATGAAAGAACAAGATACACCTTTAAAAAATAAAAAGATTCGTCAAGCGATTGCAAAAGGGTTTGATAAGAAGGCATTGGCAAATGTAATTTTAAATAACGGTTCTATACCAGCAAATTCCCTTGTACCATCTGACTTTGTAAAAGGTCCAGATGAGAAAGACTTCCGTAAAGAGAACGGTGATATAAAATCCGTAACATTTGATGCGAAAGAAGCAAAAAAACTTTGGGATGAAGCGAAAAAAGAATTAGGAAAGGATGAACTTACGCTAGAATTATTAAACTTTGATGACGACAATTCGAAAAAACTTGGTGAGTACTTAAAAGAGCAGTTAGAGAAAAACTTACCAGGTTTGAAAATTAACTTAAAAAATCAACCTTTTAAACAAAAATTAAAATTAGAAACCGCACAAGACTATGATATTTCTTTTGGTGGTTGGGGTCCTGACTATGCAGATCCAATGACATTTATCGATATGTTTGAAACAACAAACTCTCATAATGAAATGAGTTATTCAAATAAAGAGTATGATGGGATTGTTAAAAAAGGAAAAACAGACTTATTAACTCAACCGAAAACTCGTTGGGAACAACTTGCAAAGGCAGAGAAGATATTGCTTGATGAGGCTGCAATTGCCCCAATTTACCAACGTGGCGCTTCCTTCGTACAACGCCCAACTGTACACAATATTTACAAGCATAATGTTGGCGGCGATTTCAGTTATAAATGGACATATATCACTGAAAAAGAAGGTAAATAATCATGTAAAAAGAGGATGCGATATCGCATCCTCTTTTCTCAGTGCACATTTTGAGGTGTGATGAATACATATGCAACATGAAATGGAAGGTTCACTATATTTCATGAAATAATTATAAATATTACTGTAAAAAAATAATTTTTTGATTTTTTTTAATAATAAAACTTTACAAAATAGAGAAAAATAGTAGAATGTTAATTAGAAGAAATTTTCTGGCAACTATACAGAAATATAAAGTTGTCAAAAATACCTCAAAGTTAGTATCACACATAATAATTAGGGAGGGTAAAAAATGAAAAAAAAGATGAAAAAAATCACAGCTGTAGTAGCACCAGTATTAGCGATGAGTGTGGCGCTAACAGCATGTTCTGGGGCAGGGGACAAAAAAGCAAGTACAGAGCCGAAAAATGGAGACAAACAAACAGAAGGTAAGTTAGCAGACAAGCAAGTATTGAATTTATTAGAAACACAAGAAATTCCTTCAATGGATTCTTCTAAAGCAACAGATCAAGTTTCGTTTATCGTATTGAACAACGTAATGGAAGGTTTATACCGCCTTGATAAAGATAATAAGCCAATTCCAGGTGTGGCAGAATCTCATAAAAAGAGCGATGATGGTAAAAAATATACATTTAAACTACGTAAAGATGCAAAATGGTCAAACGGAGACCCTGTAACAGCAAAAGATTTCGTTTTTGCATGGCAACGTCTGTTAGATCCAAAAACGGCAGCTGAATATGCATTCATTATGTATGATTTGAAAAATGCAAAGACAATTAATGAAGGAAAAGCACCGGCTGACTCATTAGGAGCAAAAGCAATTGATGATTATACATTAGAGGTAGAGTTAGAAAATCCAATTCCATATTTTGTTAATTTAACATCATTTGCTTCATTCTATCCGTTGAATGAGAAAGTTGTAAAAGAAAAAGGCGATAAATATAGCTTAGAAGCAGACACATTAGTTTACAATGGACCATTTAAAATGACAGAATGGAAGCATGAACAAGGCTGGAAATATACGAAAAATGATCAATACTGGGATAAGCAAACTGTAAAGCTAGAGGAAATTAATGTTAGCGTAGTTAAAGAATTATCTACTCGTGTTAACTTATATGAAAGTGGCCAAGCTGACCGTGTTGGATTAACAGCAGAATATGTTGATAGATATAAAGGAAACAAAGATGAGTTCAAAACAGAGTTAGATCCATCAACATTTTTCTTGCGCCTAAACCAAAAACGTGGCGGTCAAGATACACCGCTGAAAAACATGAAGCTTCGTCAAGCGATTGCAAAAGGATTTGATAAAAAGGCATTAGCGAACGTTATCTTAAATGACGGTTCAAAGCCAGCTGACTTCCTTGTGCCATCAACGCTTGCAACTGGTCCGGATAAAAAAGATTTCCGTGATACATTCAGTGGTTCTATTAAAGACGTAGCGTTTGATGCAAAAGAAGCGAAAAAGCTTTGGGGAGAAGCGAAGAAAGAATTAGGAAAAGAAGAAGTTACACTTGAATTGTTAAACTATGATACTGACAATGCGAAAAAAATTGGAGAGTACTTAAAAGAACAATTAGAGAAAAACTTACCAGGCTTAAAAGTTAACTTGAAAAATCAACCATTTAAACAAAAATTAAAATTAGAAACAGGTCAAGATTTTGATTTCTCTTACGGTGGTTGGGGCCCAGACTATCCAGATCCAATGACATTCATCGATATGTTTGAAACAACAAACTCTCATAACCAAATGAGTTATTCAAATAAAGAGTATGATGAAATCGTGAAAAAAGGTAAAAAAGAACTATTAACTGATGTAAAGACTCGTTGGGAACAGCTTGGAAAGGCTGAGAAAATCTTACTTAAAGATGCAGCAATTGCGCCAATATATCAACGTGGTAACTCTTTCTTAGTACGTCCGTACGTACATGACATCGCTTCTCACACTTTTGGCGGCGATTTCAGTTATAAATGGGCATACATTACTGAAAAAGAAAACAAAAAATAAGAATGAGTCAAATGAGGATATAATATAGTAGTCTGTGGAAAAATCCTTATAATATAAAAGAGTGATAGCTTTCTCGATGCATTTGAGGAAGCTATCACTTTTTTTATGCATAAATGGTTGTACTCCTTCAAGGGATAGTGGCATAAAGTGAAACTTTAATCAGTGGACGTTTTGACGGGTGATGAATACATATGCAGTGTTATGCAAAATGGAAGTTTCACTTTATTTTATAGAATGTTAATAAATATTACTGTAATAAAATAGTTTTTTGAATTTTTAAACAATATAACTTTACAAAAAAGAAAAAAACAGTAGAATATTAATTAATATAAATTTTCTGACAAATTTGTAGAAACATAAAATTAGGGAGGGTACAAAATGAAAAAGATGAAAAAAATCACAGCTGTAGTAGCACCAGTATTAGCGATGAGTGTTGCGCTAACAGCATGTTCTGGGGCGGGGGATAAAAAAGCAAGTATTGAACCAAAAACTGGAGAAAAACAACCAGGAGGTAAGTTAGCGGCAAAACAAGTGCTAAACTTAGTAGAAGCAAATGAAATTCCTTCAATGGATGTTTCTAAATCAACAGATACGGTTTCTTCTGTTATGTTAGGGAATACGATGGAAGGACTATATCGCCTTGATAAAGATAATAAACCAATTCCAGGTATCGCAGAATCTTATAAAAAGAGCGATGATGGTAAAAAATATACATTTAAACTTCGGAAAGATGCAAAATGGTCAAATGGTGATTCAGTAACAGCAAAAGACTTTGTATTTGCATGGCAACGTTTATTAGATCCAAAAACGGCAGCTGAATATGCATTCATTATGTATGATATGAAAAATGCAAAAGCGATCAACGAAGGAAAATCGCCAGTCGATTCTTTAGGTGTAAAAGCAGTCGATGATTATACATTAGAGGTAGAATTAGATAATCCGGTTCCATATTTCCTAGGCTTAACAGCATTTACGTCTTTCTTACCGCTAAATGAAAAAGTTGTAAAAGAAAATGGAGATAAATACGGCTTAGAAGCTGATAAGATGGTGTATAATGGACCATTTAAAATGACAGAATGGAAGCATGAACAAGGTTGGAAAGTAGTGAAAAACGACCAGTATTGGGATAAAGCAAATGTTAAGTTAGATGAAATCAATTGGAGCGTTGTAAAAGAACAATCTACTCGTGTGAACTTATATGAAAGCGGTCAACTAGATCGCGTCGGCTTAACGGCTGAATATGTTGATAAATACAAAGCGAATAAAGATGAATTTGGAACGCTATTAGAACCGTCAACGTACTTCTTACGTTTAAATCAAAAACGTAACGGTCAAGATACAGTACTTAAGAATAAGAAAGTTCGTCAAGCAATTGCAATGGCATTTGATAAAAAAGCATTAGCAAATGTCATATTAAATGATGGATCTAAACCAGTAGACGCTCTTATTCCAGAAAAGTTTACTGCTGGCCCGGATGGAAAGGACTACCATGAAACATATAAATCTACTGGCATTAAAACGGATTTAAAGAAAGCGAAACAAGTTTGGGAAGATGCGAAAAAAGAATTAGGTAAAGAAGAGGTGACAATTGAGTTCTTAAACTATGATACGGATAGTGCAAAGAAAATTGGTGAATACTTAAAAGAACAGCTTGAGAAAAATTTACCAGGTTTAAAGATTAATATTAAACTGCAACCGTTTAAGCAAAAATTAAAATTAGAAACAGGGCAAGATTATGATATGTCTTATGCGGGCTGGACCCCAGATTATGCGGATCCAATGACATTCTTAGATATGTTCCAAACAGGAAATCCGCAAAATGAAATGAGCTATTCAAATGCGAACTATGATGAAATTATTAAGAAATCTCAGGGTGAATTGCTAACAGATCCGAAAAAACGTTGGGGAGAAATGGCAAAAGCTGAAAAAATCCTACTTGAGGATGAAGTAGCACTCGTACCGATGTATCAACCGGGACGAGCATTCTTACAACGTCCTACTGTACACAATATATACAAGCATAACGTTGGTTGCCAATACAGCTACAAATGGGCATATATTACTGAAAAAGAAGGTAAATAATTATGAGAAAAGAGGGTGCGATATCGTATCCTCCTTTTACTATACGCATTTTGCTATGTGATGAATACATATGCAGTTACATGAAATGGAGATTTCACTTTGTTTCATAGAATAATTATGAATAGTACTGTATTAAAATAATTTTTAACAATAAGACTTTACAAAATTCTGAAAATTAGTAAAATATTAATTAGTAGGAATTTTCTAATAAGTATGTAGAAACAAAAGGTTTCTTATAGTTAGTATCGTACATATAAATTAGGGAGGGTACAAAATGAAAAGGATGAAGAAAATCACAGCTGTAGTAGCGCCAGTATTAGCGATGAGCGTGGCTTTAACAGCATGTTCTGGGGCAGGGGACAAAAAAGCAAGTACAGAGCCGAAAAATGGAGACAAAAAGACAGAAGGTAAGTTAGCGGAAAAACAAGTATTAAATTTAGCAGAAACAGCAGAAATTCCTTCTATGGATGTTTCTAAATCAACAGATACAACTTCTTCTCTTATCTTAGGGAATACGATGGAAGGGTTGTATCGACTTGATAAAGAAAATAAGCCGATTCCAGGGATTGCAGAATCTCATAAAAAGAGTGATGATGGTAAAAAGTATACATTTAAACTACGTAAAGATGCAAAATGGTCAAATGGCGATCCTGTAACAGCAAAAGACTTTGTATTTGCATGGAAACGTCTGTTAGATCCAAAAACGGCAGCTGAATATGCATTCATTATGTATGATTTAAAAAATGCAAAGGCAATTAACGAAAGTAAATCGCCAGTCGATTCTTTAGGGATAAAAGCAGTAGATGATTATACATTAGAAGTAGAATTAGATAATCCTGTTCCATATTTCCTTAACTTAACTGCATTTACGTCTTTCTTGCCGTTAAATGAGAAAGTTGTAAAAGAACATGGAGATAAATACGGTTTAGAAGCTGATAAGATGGTGTACAATGGACCATTTAAAATGTCAGAATGGAAGCATGAACAAGGCTGGAAATTAGTGAAGAACGACCAGTACTGGGATAAGGCAACTGTTAAGTTAGAGGAAATTAACTTCAGTGTTGTAAAAGAACAATCTACTCGTGTGAACTTATATGAAAGCGGCCAACTTGATCGTGTTAGTTTAACAGCTGAATACGTGGATAAATATAAAGCGAATAAAGATGAATTTGGAACAACGTTAGATCCATCAACGTACTTCTTGCGTTTAAACCAAAAGCGTAACGGTCAAGATACAGTGCTTAAGAATAAGAAGGTTCGTCAAGCAATTGCAATGGCATTTGATAAAAAAGCATTAACAAATGTAATCTTAAATAATGGTTCTAAGCCAGTCGATTTTCTTATTCCAGAAAAATTAGCTAATGGCCCAGATGGAAAAGATTTCCGAGAAACATTTAAATCTGCAGGCATCAAAACGGATTTAAAGAAAGCGAAACAAGTTTGGGAAGAAGCGAAAAAAGAATTGGGCAAAGAAGAAGTGACAATTGAGTTTTTAAACTATGATTCAGATAATGCAAAGAAAGTTGGAGAGTACTTAAAAGAACAGCTTGAGAAAAACTTACCAGGTTTAAAAGTGAATATGAAGCTGCAGCCGTTTAAGCAAAAATTAAAATTAGAAACTGCACAAGATTATGATCTGACTTATGCGGGCTGGAACCCAGATTATGCGGATCCAATGACATTCTTAGATATGTTCAAAACAGGAAATCCACAAAATGAAATGAGTTATTCAAATGCGAAATATGATGAAATTGTTACGAAATCTCAAGGTGAATGGTTAACAGATCAGAAAAAACGTTGGGAAGAAATGAGTAAAGCTGAAAAAATCCTACTTGAGGATGAAGCAGCACTCGTACCGATGTACCAAAGCGGAGGATCATTTTTACAACGTCCGACTGTACAAAAAGTATACAAGCATAACGTTGGTAGCCCACTCAGCTTCAAATGGACATATATCACTGAAAAAGAAAGTAAATAGTCATTTAAAAAGAGGATGCGATAGCGTATTCTCTTTTTACTGTGCACATTTTGACAAGCGATGAATACATATGCAGTTACATGAAATCGAAGTTTCACTTTATTTTATAGAATAATTATAAAAATTGATGTATTAAAATAATTTTTATAATTATTTTAATAATAACACTTTACAAAAAATAAAAAATTTGTAGAATATTAATTAATAGGAATTTTCTGATAACTATATAGAAACATAAAGTTATTAGAAAAATTATCATAGTTAATAGCGTACATATAAATTAGGGAGGGTACAAAATGAAAAAGATGAAAAAAATCACAGCTGTAGTAGCACCAGTGTTAGCGATGAGCGTGGCTTTAACAGCATGTTCTGGGGCTGGGGACAAAAAAGCAAGTACAGAGCCGAAAAGTGGAGACAACAAAACTGAAGCTAAGTTAGCAGCAAAACAAGTGTTAAACTTAGTAGAAGCAAATGAAATTCCTTCAATGGATGTTTCAAAATCAACCGATACAGTTTCTTCCCTTATTTTGGGGAATACGATGGAAGGGTTATATCGTCTTGATAAAGATAATAAGCCGATTCCAGGGATCGCAGAATCTCATAAAAAGAGCGATGATGGTAAAAAGTATACATTTAAACTACGTAAAGATGCAAAATGGTCAAATGGAGACCCTGTAACAGCAAAAGATTTCGTTTTTGCATGGCAACGTCTTCTAGATCCGAAAACAGCAGCTGAATATGCATTTATTGCATACGATATAAAAAATGCAAAAGCGATTAACGAAGGGAAATCACCAGTTGATTCTTTAGGTGCAAAAGCGGTAGATGATTATACATTAGAAGTAGAATTAGATAATCCGGTTCCATATTTCCTAGGCTTAACAGCATTTACATCTTTCTTACCGCTAAATGAAAAAGTTGTAAAAGAACATGGAGATAAATACGGTTTAGAAGCTGATAAGATGGTGTATAATGGACCATTTAAAATGTCAGAATGGAAGCATGAACAAGGCTGGAAAGTAGTGAAAAACGATCAGTACTGGGATAAATCCACAGTTAAGTTAGATGAAATCAATTGGAGTGTTGTAAAAGAACAATCTACACGTGTGAACTTATATGAAAGTGGACAACTTGATCGCGTTGGTTTAACAGCTGAATACGTTGATAAATATAAGGCAAATAAAGATGAATTTGGCACGCTGTTAGAACCGTCAACGTTCTTCTTACGTTTAAACCAAAAACGTAATGGCCAAGATACAGTATTTAAGAATAAGAAAGTTCGCCAAGCAATTGCGATGGCATTTGATAAAAAAGCATTAACAAATGTCATATTAAATGATGGTTCTAAACCAGTAGATGCCCTTATTCCAGAAAAGTTTGCTGCTGGTCCGGATGGGAAAGATTACCGTGAAACATTTAAATCTACAGGCATCAAAACGGATGTAAAGAAAGCGAAACAAGTTTGGGAAGATGCGAAAAAAGAATTGGGTAAAGAAGAAGTAACAGTTGAGTTCTTAAACTATGATACGGATAGTGCAAAGAAAATTGGTGAGTACTTAAAAGAACAGCTTGAGAAAAACTTACCAGGTTTAAAAGTGAATATGAAACTGCAGCCGTTCAAGCAAAAATTAAAATTAGAAACAGCGCAAGATTATGATTTCTCTTACGCAGGCTGGAACCCAGATTATGCGGATCCAATGACATTCTTAGATATGTTCCAAACAGGAAATCCTCAAAATGAAATGGGCTATTCAAACGCAAAATATGATGAAATTATTAAGAAATCTCAGGGTGAATTGCTAACAGATCCGAAAAAACGTTGGGAAGAAATGAGTAAAGCTGAAAAAATCTTACTTGATGATGAAGCAGCACTCGTACCGATGTTCCAAAGTGGAAAATCATTTTTACAACGTCCTACTGTACACAACATTTATAAGCACAATGTTGGTTCTCAATACAGCTACAAATGGGCATATATCACTGAAAAAGAAGGTAAATAATGATTCGAAAAGAGGATGCGATATCGTATCCTCTTTTCTCTGTGCACATTTTGAAGCTCGATGAATACATATGCAGTACTACAATAAAACGAAACTCTCATCAATATGATATTTGTTTCATTCCATCGATAAGTATGAGATAGAAGGAGATACTGTATGAAACAATATTCTTATTTAGATTTCCTTGCAGCATTTGGCATTGGCAGTGCACATCCAGGAGGGTTTATATTAACAAAGCAGATATTAGCACAGCTTTCATTAGGACCATATACAAAGTTATTGGAAATTGGATGCGGAACGGGCAGGACAGCATCTTATATTGTGAAACAATATGGATCGGTTGTAAGTGCAGTTGAAATGAATGAAACAATGATTGAAAAAGCAAAAAAGAGATGGAATAAAGATGGAGTCAATATTGAGCTCATAAAGGGGAGTGCAGAGACACTACCTTTTCGTGATGAAGTGTTTCATATTGTGTTAGGAGAATCTGTTCTTGCTTTTACGAATAAAAGGAAAACGATCGATGAATGTTATCGTGTCTTACAACGCGGCGGGGTCCTACTTGTTATTGAATTGGTAGCTGAGCAACATCTATCAATACATGAGGAAGCGCAGATTATGACTTTATATGGAATGGAACAACTATTAACAGAGCACGAATGGATTGCACTCTTCCAAGAAGCACAATTTACTACAGTGCGTGCGGTAGGAGGCGGAACGATTGCCGAAACGATATCTTCACACGTAGAACAACTAGAGATGGATATATCGGATTTTATTTCACAAGATTTGTATGATGCCTGGAGTGCGCATGAACATATTATACAGCAATATAAGCATAGATTAGGGCACCGAATTTTTATGTGTCAAAAATGAAAAAGCCAACGACATGTTGGCCTTTCTTTATATAAAAAATAAAGCGGCTAATGCAATACCGAAAATGAATCCAAAACCAAGTTCAACGGCTCCAAATCCACCAAATCCTCCACCAAATCCACATCTACAGTCATCAAATCCACATCTACCGCATCTACGAGATCTACCAGATCTACAGTCATCAAATCCACAATGGTTACAATTACCTAAACCACCGCAGAAATCACAGCCGAAGCTACCGCCAAAGCCAAACCCGTGGTCAAATCGCTTACGATGAACGGGTTCAATCCAAACTGATTCATCCGTTATATCAACAATTCTTCCAATATGGATCCTGCCTTTATGGTCTTCAATACGTACGACTCGCCCATAATAACGCCGACATGTATCGAAATGTTTATGAGAACTCATATAATTTTGCCCCTTTCTCTTTCCAGTATTACGATATGATAAAAGGACAAGAGCGGCTTGTACGTTTGTCTAATCCTTCATAATTACGATGAAAACGGGAATGATAGGAAATGAGTGTTTTCTAGAAATGAAAAATCCGATTTCCTGTTAGATGAAATAAAAAGGAGAGATAAAAATGAATCGGTCAGATACGTTCCAAACGTATGAAATGTCATGGGAGGAATTGATAGACGCACTGCGAAAAGAAATGACGCGTCAAGTTGGATCCGATATTATTGATAGTATTGTTTGTGATTTAAAAGATGGGTTTGAAGTGTATACGTATATACAGGGAGATCTTGCGTTTGAGTATAAAGAAGCGCTTGAACGAAAATACGGAACAGATAGCAAAATTCCTAACCTACTAACCATCTTATTATTATCAACTATATATGATACGAAAGAAAGTAATATTCGCCTTCATGCAGACCGAAAAGAAAATCCGGTTGTAGAAGTATATGTGAAACAATGAGAGTGCTTATCGATGGCACTCTCATTTTTGTTATAATGAAAAGAAAGAAAATCGAGAAAAAGGTGAGAGGATGAAACGGGTACGACTGAGTGAGCTCGGAATGAAAATTGGAAAATATAATGTTGGTAAATGGAATGCAATTACTGATGTGACAGGTGTTTTAGTTGGTCACGTTACTTTGAAAGAAGATATGCATATTCGTACTGGTGTTACAGCGATTTTACCGCACGATGGAAATTTATTTCAAGAAAAAGTATTTGCTAGTTCATATGTTATAAATGGCTTTGGGAAAACAATTGGAGGTGCTTTTTATATGCATAAATTCTCTGAATCAGAAAAATTAGCTGCTGTTCAGCGTTATGTAGATGGTGCTTCTTTCGGAAATGCGATAAAGTTTAAAGTAATTTAGTTATGTAAATTAAATTGAATTATAGAGCAGATCTTTAGTTATTACTATTACATATAAACTCCAAAGCATAAATGTCAGTTTTTTCATTAATATATAGAAACGAATATAAAATTAAATTGGAAAGTAACATATTGTATATAGCATAGGAACTTGAAGTGTACGTCAATGCGAAGTGGTAGAAATATAGGATGAGAAAGAAAATTATGATGGAATTTAGAAGAGAATAAAAAGATTATATGCAGTATTTTTAAAATATAGTTTACATAATAATATTATATTTCTATTCGTTTTTCGAAATACAAGTCATATCTTGTATTTCTTTTCATAAGTTTAAACATAGGAATTTGTCTACAAAGGTGGCGAAGCTTCAACATGTATACTCGAATTATAGCCACATCTATTCTGTTTCTACTACTCATTTGTATGGCCCCTTTTTCTAGTTTAGCGAAAGGAGAAGAGGGGAGGCAGCGTGTCGTTTCACTTGTGTATGATGATTCTGGAAGTATGCGTAATAACGATCGGTGGAAATACGCTAATTATGCACTGCAAAGCTTGATTGCCATGTTAGATGAAAAGGATACGTTTTCTTATGTACCAATGAGTCATCCAGCAGGGGAGAAATCAGTTTCTTTGGAGAATAGTAAGCGACAGGGTGAGATTGAGAAAATTCAAACATGGAATGAGCAAGCGAATACACCTTTTCAATCGGTAGAAACCGCAATTCAAGCGATTAAGAGGGAAGCACAGGTGAATGCCAATCGTGAATTCTGGTTTATTATTCTAACTGATGGTGCTTTTAATGAGTTAGAAAAGCAAGATGAAGGTGAGAAAAAACGAATTTCAGAAACGTTAAGTAAGTTTAAAAAAGAAATGGAAGCAAAAAAAGTTTCTTTACATGCGGTATTAATTACGATGGAAGAGAATTTAGGAGCGCAAGAGCAAATACAAATGAACATCTTTAAAGAAATTTGGAAACAACAAATAAATGGAGTCGTACTACCAACAAGCGGAGAAGATGGTGTTATTCACAGTGTGAACCAAGCGGCTGCATTCATCGCAAATCGTGATCCATTTTCATCAGTAGAGGAAGCCGTGAAAACAAATATTGTAGGAAATAAAATTGAAATCTCAACACCATTTCCATTAAAACGAATTACGCTCGTTAATCAATTTTCTCAGAACGTACCGTATCGTATTCAAAATATAAAAGGACCACTCCATTTACAATCAAAATTTTCGATTCAAGCACCGGCAGGAATGGGATTATATGGTGGTATTACACACATTATGTCTAAAAATAATGCTGTAATAGAACCTGGTGCATATATAGTAGATATTGATCAAGTAGTTTCAAAGGAAAATATGAAAGTGCTTGTCGAACCAGCACTAGATTATACGATTTCCGCCTATGAAAAAGAACAGAAAAAAACAACAGAACAATTTTATGAAGGGCAAACAGCAATTATAGAAGCAAAACCAAGCAATGTTCCAGTAGATCCTTCATATTTTACCGCACAAATAGAAATAAACGGCCAAATGTACGAGATGAAGTGGAATGGTGAAAAGAAAGCCTTTTACTATGAAACAAAGGTAGAAAAAGAATCGATACGTGGAAATGTGCACTTGAATATAAAAGGATTTTATCGCCAAACAAAAGAATTTTATATTCAATCTGTTTCAATACCAAAACTATCATTACAAGTTATAACAACAAATTATACGGAAAAAGTAACGAATTTAAAACATAGCGCACCATTCATCATACAGCCGCTATTAAATGATAAAGCGATGTCAGAAGCGGAAGTAAAGGAATTAATGAAAACAGCTACTGTTACATTTCATAAATCTATCAACTATGAGATAAAGCAACATAAAAATCAACTGTACGTCTATCCTCGTCCTTATTACTCCAACACATTTAATTTCACAGAAACTGGCACCGTTGAGGCTACCATCACATTACAAGATTCACAATTACAAAAAGTAAGCAAACAATTTTCGTTTTCTATTCGTGATGTCCCTTTTTTCGAGCGTTATGCAATTATTTTTCAGTTCGTTCTACCGTTTAGTATCATCTTACTTATCGTTGTAATTCTTATAATTGGATGGGTAGTTCGTCCGCGTTTTCATAGAAAGGCGCTTATATATTATGAATGGGACCAATCAATTGCAGAAGATTGGTTATATAAATCTGAACCAGAACCGTTGCGAACCAAATGGTGGAATCATTATTTTGGCATTCCATTTCGAGCAGAACGAAAAACGGTACAGTCCGTTACATTTGTAGCAAAGAAAGCTTCAAAATCTATATTTGTGACGAAAGATTCTCAAGTACAAGGTATGGTAATTGATGGTATGTTTATAACAGACGAAGAAGCAGGGCGTGAGCATAAAACGTTATATCCGAACGAAATGGTTGTCATTGATCGTGGGTATGGAAAAGAGTTATATAAGTATGAATGTGAATAAAGTGAAACTTCCATGAGTGGCGGATTCTTCATCCCACTCATGGAAAGCTCTCACCAATCGGGCTTTTATGGGCAGTTATCTCCACCTATCTTCTTTGGTCTCTTGGGGTCTTGCTGCTCACGAATAGCGGGATAAATAGGAAGGTGATTCACATGGATTTTCAAGTGCCGACAATATTAATTGGACTTGGAGGAATTGGCAGCACGATTACGCATGATATTTACCGAAAGCTTCCACTAGAACGGCGCAAAAAAGTAGCGATGCACGTCTTTGATACAGATATTAATACGTTAAGTCACTTTCAACATATTCGTAAATTTGTGACGCAAACGAGTTCGAGTAAAACACCGCGCGAATATATTGCAGAAGATCCAACAATTCCAGACTGGTTTCCGATTGATCCAACGATACTAGATAAACCGTTAACAGAAGGCGCAGGCCAGCTTCGGGTTATTTCCCGCTTAGCACTTCGCGCAGCAATGAAGGAAGATAAATTAACAGCGTTTTGGCAGGAAATCGAGAAAATTTTTCCGGTCACTAGTGA
>Ga0102589_1001049_pt1 | contig 42085 bp, 44 predicted proteins | sample AraplaMF_Col_mLB_FD_76858 | JGI IMG/M metagenome (GOLD analysis project Ga0102589, IMG submission 76858) | Arabidopsis root microbial communities from the University of North Carolina, USA - plate scrape MF_Col_mLB | ecosystem: Host-associated > Plants > Roots > Endosphere | place: USA...
ATAAAAAGGTTGTTACCAGCTCGGTTAACAACCTTTTTAATATATAACTAAAAATTTTTACATAAAAGGAGTGGTTACATGTATCGCAATCGAAAGAACGATGTAGCAGAAGTACCACCGGAGCAAACACCTGTTTGGGAATGTGAATCAGAGGATTGTTTAGGATGGATGAGAAAGAACTTTTCATTTGAAGAAGAGCCTAAATGCCCTTTATGTAAAAGTAGCATGAAAAGCGGAGAACGTTTATTACCTAAGTTAGGTTAATTTTTACATGCCCCTCTTATTTTATTAAGAGGGGCTTTTTATTAATAATGATTATCCTCTAGATCTGTTCGCACAACAGAATACATTAATGCATCGTGTTGTTTATTTCCTTGATGAATGTATCCGCGTAACAGTCCTTCCTTTTGAAAACCTAATTTAGATAACATATTACACGAAGTTATATTTTCAGGATATGTAATAGCTCCAATTCTAAATAAACCTAAATCTTGAAATCCATAAGCAATAATTTCTCGAGCAGCTTCTGAAGCAAAACCATTCCCCCAATAACGAGGATGTAAATCATATCCAATCTCAGATCGTTTACTCCAAAGTTGTAAATTATTTAATCCAATTGTTCCTACTAAAGTATTTGTTTCTTTTAATACAATCCCCCAACGTATCGCCTTTTTCTCAAAGTAATTTTTCGAAAAAGATTCAATCATACGTGAAGCTTGTCCAAACTCAGTAAAAGAATTCATACCGTAATAACACGTTACCTCATCTAATGAGAATATTTCATATATTTTTTGACAATAAGATTGTTCTATTTCAACTAAGCGCAAGCGTTCTGTTTCTAACATAGGAAATGCCATAGGATCACTCCTTTCTCTCTACTCATTTATTATAGCAGAAAAAGTATTTATAATTAGGAAAGTCCTCAATGTCCCACAAATCAAATATTTCTAGCGATGTTTATCCTCTTAATAATATATAACTTCGTTGTATTTATTAATTCCCCTCTAAAGACCACCCCTAATTAATACCATCTCATGTTAAAATATAGAAAAACAGTAAATACTTCTGACGGAGGTGCTTAAACTTTATGTATATTTTCATTGGCTTATCCCTCTTGCTCATTTTACTCATTTTTTTATTCGCAAAAAAATTCACACCAAACTCATTCATGATGACTAGTTTTAAAGGAAATAGCTTTAAGACATTTTCAGTTGGTATATTAACGGCTGCCACAATCTCTCTTTCATACGGAATTTATCACGCAGCGACATATCAACCTAGATATTTAAATATTGAATTGCAAAATCAAAATTTTACTGTTTTCGGTAATGTTGGTGAATTGGGTTATTTCTCAGAAGAATTACTAAAAAAAGATGCAGAAGTTAAACTATATTTTGCCTCTTGGGAAACAATACAATTAAGTAATCCAGAAATAGTAGTAGCCTACCCTTCAGGAAAACAGGAAACATGGAAACCTAATATAACAATAATACCTACAAATAAATTACAAGAAGAACATAATATTAAAGAACTTTATCAACTCTCACCGTACTCCTTTAAAGAATCTGGAGAAATAACATTAACTATTAAAAATAATAAAGCCAATCATAAAAAGATTTCAATTAATGTGAAGTAACTACAAATAAAATGTCCCTCCATTATGTTGGAGGGACATTTTTATTTTCATATGTATTCAATATTATTATTTTGACTGCTCATTCAATGTCGCAATTATTTCATTGGCAGTATTCTTTCCGTTTCCAATACAAGCACCAATTCCGACACCGTAATATGAAGCTCCAGCTAAGTATACATTTGGATAAAGAGCCGTCAATTTTTCATTTAATGATTGCACTGCTTGACTATGTTCCAAATGATATTTCGGCATTAAATCTTTCCAATTTGTAACTTCAATTACTTCTGGTTCACCTTGAATTCCAAGGCTCTTTTCAATATCATATAAAGCTACTCGTACCAATTCCTCTTCACTATAACTTTTGATCGTTTCATATACTGGATTAGTGCTCTTATAAAACATTCTTACTAATAGCTTTTGTTTACCCGATGTATGTTTCCACTTCCTGCTTGTCCATGTGCAAGCATCACAATGCAAATCACTGTTTTCCGTTACGATAAAACCTGTTCCGTCAGCCGGTAGTTGTTCATCTAGTATGTCAAAGCCTAAATAAATACTTATAAGCGATGAATTTTTAAATTTATTAAAATTCTCGTTTAGCTCATAAGACTGTAATAAATTTTGTGCGATATCATGCGGAGCCGCTAAAACGACAGAATCAGCTTGTATTGTCTCATGATTTGCAAAAGAAATCTCATATTGATCACCTTTTTTACTTACAGCAGTCGTTACAACACCTTTTTTAATGACAGTCTCAGTCAGCACTTCTTCTAAGCGATTAATAATTGTAGATAGTCCACTTTTAAATGATACAAATTTTTTATTTCCTGCTGATTGAAATTGTTTTTTATTCTCTTCAAAACCTTTAATAATACTTCCGTATTTATTTTTATAATCCACTAAATACGGTAATGTAGATGCCATAGTAAGCTCATTCAATTTACCAGAATATACACCTGAAAGTACAGGCGCAATTTGTCTTTCCACTAACTCTTTCCCTAAAAAGCTTTCTAGAAATACAGCAAGTGATGTATCCTTTGTAAACTCTTTATTTTTCGTAATAAAATCTTTTAAAGCAACAATTTTCCCTTTTTTTGAGACTAGTGTACTGCTAAATAATGATTCAACACTCATAGGAATCCCAAATATAGTGTCAGCAGGAATTGGATGTAATATGTTATCAGAGTATATGTATGAAATACCTGTTTCGTTATATACCATTTCATTTTCTAAATTCAAATCTTTTACAAGCGGCAAAACATGTTCATTACGAGCAACGATAGAATCTGCTCCAGATTCCATAATAAAATTATTTTCTTCCACACTGTGGATTTTACCACCTAAATACTCTTCTTTCTCAATAAGGATTAAATTCATATCTATATTATAATCCTTCTTTAATTTTTCTAAATAAAACATAGTAGAAAGTCCAGTAATACCTCCACCGATGACAACGACTGTTTTCATATTTGCTGCGCTCCTAACCGATACAATTAATAATTCCTTTATTATTATACCCAAAAGTCCCTATATCCGACTAGCAGCTTGCGCATTCTGTAAGAAATTAGACAATATATTCGAATATATTCCCGGTTGATCATTATGCACTAAATGACCGGCAAACGGAATAACGGCAATATGTATATTATTGTTTAATTGTTTAAAAGTTGTAGCGGCTGTAACTTCATCTTCTGAATCTCCCCCAACAATACACAGTGTGGGTATTTGAAGATTAGCTACATCACCCGTTTCATGAAATGGGTACCAATCCTTAACTTGCCACGATTCAAGCAATCCTTTCCAATCACTTTTTACATGAATTTGATTCATATAAGTTACTACTTCTTCATTTTCCATCAACTGTTGATGACACTTTGCTTCATACTCCTGAGACTCTTCCCAATTATCTCGCTTAACTGGAAAAACACCTGAAAAGGTTAATGTCCTCACTTTATCTGGATATTTTTTTGCAAATAATAAAGCGGCTAATCCCCCTAGTGAAACACCCGCTATATGACAACTATTAATTTGCAAATGTTCTAGCGTATCATTTAAATCATCTGCAGAGCAAAGAAAATAATTATCTAATGTACCTCCTGATTCGCCATGTCCTCTTAAATCAGGACGAATTACTTTAAAATGCTTTTCTGTAAAAAATTCTACCTGCTCTTCAAACTCTACTAAACCTGTCATCCCACCAGAATGTAAAAGCACAATTGGTTCCCCTTCGCCTGAAATATGCGTATGTAAAATCATTTATTCTCCTCCTACTATAATGAATATTCTGTTTATTGATTGTATATCGAGTACCTTTCTATTACTAAATAATAAAGAACTATAACATATTCAAATCACGTCATAGTTCTTTCTATTTTAAAAACATAAACCAGTTAATTAATTTGTCAATTTCTTGGCTGAGCTCTATTACTTTTTCATGTTGAAGTCCATAATTTGAGACTAGATTCAATAATTCTTCTTTTTTCAATTCAATTACTTTTTCTAACTTTACTAATTCCATGTCGTCTATATTCGCTCCAATTTCAAAATATATGTATTTTAGTATAGCCTACTTACATAATAAGTAAAAGCCTCATACTCATGTAAAATCTTACATATTTGAAAAAATAATATACTACTAACAAAAAAGAGACTTATACTAAGTCCCTTCTTGCAAATCACACCAATTATCTACCATACTTACTATGCAATACTTCCTTACAATTATCCCATTTAGGAATCGTATCCTGCTTTTTCCCTTTAGACGCATTCTAGTAACAGAAATAAACATATTCTACATCCTCTCACGTAAAATATAATAAGTTATTACCAAAAACTTTCGTATTTTTATAAATATGTTACTGAAGCTCATGAATATGTACCAATTACTATTAATTTAAAGTTAGACACTTTTACTCATTAATAATAAAACAGAAGTTCTCAATTGTTTTATTTTTATATTCCGGAACCCTTGTTAAGTGATCAAAATAACTATATGAAAATTTAAATATGTGCCCAAAATCCCAATTAAATTCACTATAGTCTTTAAGCCAGAATGCATTATCTAGCGGAAGTGTATCAACTTGTTTTGCATTTGTGAGAGGTAAACGATCTACAGGAGAATTCAATATTATTTGAGCATTCGACATTAAATTGCGACTTTCTCTAAGTACATAAACTAGCTTTAATAGTGGTTTTATTCCTCGTTGAAATAATTCTACATGCCCTAAGTCATATAATATATTAACCGCATGTGAAAAGGTAAGCATATGGCCAATTAAATCGTGATGTGATTCCGCCTTATATATAACATGAAATTTTGATAACTCATTTAAAATAAATTTAGATAATTGCTTTGGGTTTTTAATTTCACTTTGAATCTCATCATAATTTATACTTAATTGCTTTACCTCTTTAGTTGTAAAACCAATCCAAGACCTACCGGGAATTGTTTTTTGAAACGATAAGATAAGGTTTGCTATATTATTAATATCTTGATTACTCCCCCAATGACTCAACTCCTTAATGGCTAATAAACTTAAAGAAGCGTAAATTACATTGTGACCAACCCAATGGAGTTCATCAATCGTTTGTTTCAAAGATTTGATTATCGTTTTTTCAGCACTTTGAAAATCGACACCTTGTTTATTATCAATTGTTTCTCCTAACATTTGCTTATGGAGCATCATTTTCGCTTGAGAATAAATGTTACATGTTGTTTCTTCATCAATGCTATTATCTTTAGCAAAAAAATAACTAGCAATTGCAGCTGCTCCAAAATGCGCATGCCAAATATCATTTGTTTCTTTTTTACATTGAGATATAATTGAAAGCCCACCTTTTAATACACTTATATTTTCCATCTCTATTATCCTCTCTAACCCCTAATAAAAATGGATTTTTAGCATCTATAAAGTTGCCAAAAAGTCCGGTAAAAATTCTTGAAACATTTCTTCCTTTACTGTTATAAATTTAAGTTGCCCCTGTCGTTCTACAAGAATTAAATCTGCTTCTAACAATATTTTGAGATGATACGATCGATTTGACTTATTCGTTCCTAATGCACTCTCAATTTTTCCACAAGTATGTTTGTTTTGATTACGAAATAAATAACGAACAATCTCGATTCGTTTCCCCTCTGCCAAAGCCTTAAAAATTTTCACTCTTTCTTCATCTGAATTATTTTGTTTGATAGTCATGGAACTACCATATTTTTGTTTTTTCTTTTGTCAAATCTCTCATCTTATTTAACATAAATAGTGAAAATCAAATGTGTATGTATTTATAGAAAGGCTTTTATTATACGCGCGAATCTTTACGTAATTCATATTTTCTATTATGTTACCACTAAGTATGTATTCTTAAGTTACTCTCTTAGCTTAAGGAAGGTGTTAGCACAAATAAGATATGATTCATCTCATCACTCTTATTCAAAAATCTATGCTTCACATTCGGTGGAATACGCACAACGTCTCCTTCTTCTAAAAAATATTCACGCCCTTCTAATTCCACATACACTTCCCCCTTCATTACAACTGCAATTTCTTCTTTATTTTCGTGAGAATAATGACTTTCTGTTGTATTTGCGTGTTCATTTAAATCCATCATTAGCATTTCAATGCGTGCTTTCATAAAATCTGGTGTTAGCACATCATAAACAATATGATCATTATTTTCTCGATATACTTTTTTTCGATCTTTCTTCTTAGAAATAAGTGAGTCTGTATCAATATCATTAATAAAAAGAGTAAATAGCGGGACATTTAATGCTTTCGCAATTAATTCCAATACATTTAAAGAAGGGTTGGCATTTCCTCTTTCAATTTGACTAATAAGTGAAGTACTAATTCCTGCATAATCAGCAAATTCACGAATTGTCATATTATTTTTCTTACGATAACTTAAAACAGTTTGACCCAGTCGATAATGAATCATTGTTACAACTTCCTTTCGTCCATCATAATACATCTTTTGTTCCTTTTGTGCTGACATACTAAACAGGAGCAATTAATCCTTCCTTATTTCACCTAAGGCTTATATACTAACTCTTGTACATTATATTATATATTATTCATTATAATAAACAACGTAACGGAGGGACAAACTTTGAAATCACCTATTCTTTCATATTTCACCTTATTTTTCGGCGTGTTCGCCTTATCTACTTCAGCTATCTTTGTAAAAATAGCTGATGCCCCTGCAGCAATTACTGCTTTTTATCGATTATTGTTTGCTACGGCAATTCTTTTACCGTTTCTAATATTTAATACAAGTAATCGAACCGAACTTCGCTCATTATCAAAAAAACAATGGGGATTTGGACTCTTATCTGGATTATTTCTAGCAGGTCATTATGTCCTCTGGTTTGAATCATTACAGTATACTTCTGTAGCAAGTTCTACAGTTATCGTAACGTTGCAACCTTTATTTTCAATGGTCGGTGGTTATTTTTTATTTAAGGAACGGTTTACAAAAGGTGCGATTATAGGCTGCCTTATTGCAATTTCAGGAAGTGTCGTGATCGGGTGGCAAGATTTTCAGATTAGCGGAGAAGCTTTATACGGCGATATTTTAGCTTTTATTGCTGCTGGCGTTATAACAGCTTACTTTTTCATTAGTCAACATGTTCGTAAAGACCTCTCCCTAATACCGTACTCGGTAATTAGTTATGGCAGTAGTTCTTTATTTCTCGGCATATTTGCTTACACACAGCAATCATCTTTCTTACATTACACTTCACAAACATGGTGGTCCTTTATAGGTCTGGCATTCATTGCAACGATTTTAGGACAAACAATTTTCAACTGGTTATTAAAATGGATGAGCGCTACGGTTATCTCGATGAGTATTTTAGGAGAAACAATTGGAACTTGCATTCTAGCCTACTTCATTTTAGATGAAACAATTTCTTTACAGCAAGGATTAGGAATTCTACTTATTTTCAGTGGATTAGCATTATTTTTATTACAACCGAAACAATTGGATCACAATTTATAAAGTGAAACTTTAATCAGTAGGTTTTTTGTTCACCTCCCGCTGATTATTAGGCCTCACCAATCGGGCGTTTACAGGCAGTAAAACTCCCACAAATAGTGGGATAAACAAGAAAAGCATGACAAACTAATGTCATGCTTTTCTTGTTTATTTATTATTGCGGAGATTGTTCTACCTGCTTTTGCTTTAGCCTTTGCTCCAATACATGAATCATGAAGAGGAAATGCTCTGCCTCTCTTGTAACATGATCAGCAAGCAACGGATTAATAACATTCCGAATTTGGCATGTCGATATTTCCGTTCAATTTACACCTCTATTTATTATGTACAATCAAACCATTTGGTCTAAAACGACTCATTATGATTTCGTTAACAAATTTCCCATGCGCCTTCAAATTCCCAACCTTTACACCCTCTTCGATAAATCCAAATTTTTCATATAATACTTTGGCTCTAGGATTCGTTTCTAATACACCAAGTTCCACTCGTTCTAACATTAGCCAATTATCAGCTAAATCCAGCATTTTTGTAAGAAGTGCTTTTCCAATTCCCTTATTGTGATATTCACTATCTACTCCGATGAATAAATCACCCGAGTGAGATCTTCGTCCTGGGCTTTGGGTTAAACCGACAAATCCAACAACTTCTCCATCATATTCTGCTACAAATTCAAATTGATTCTGCGCTAAATTTCGAATTCTATTCTCCATTGCATCTACACGCATACTAGGTAGAAAAACCATATATGGTAAAACATCATTTTGAATGCATATACGATGAATTGCTCTAGCATCTTGTATTTCTACTGCTCTAACGTTAATCTCCATCTTTCTCTCCTCCATTCAAGTATCATTATTCTAATATCCAACCGGAAAATCCTGCCTACCCTTATTTCTTTATGTTATTTTTATATAATTATTCCGATATAATATCCATTTTTGAACATCATCTCTTATTCATTATTCATACTCGTTCAAAATAAAAAATCACTTAGAAGACACTAAGTGATTTTTTATTTAACTTTTTACTTGATTATACAATTCAAGCAGCTCTTCTACTGGAATACCGTTTATTTTCATACCAGTTATATTACAATTTTCTATTTCCGCGTTTTCAAGATTACTATTACTTATTATACATCCTTCCAAATCACATCGTTCAAATGAAATAGGCTCCTTTTCAGTTCCAAGATTTGTATTCTTGAATTGCACTCCACCTAATGTCACCAAGTTAAATTCACTACCTGAAAGATTTAAATCTGTATATGAGGAGTTCCTCAAATTTATATTTTTAAACTTTGATTGACTTAAATTACAATTGCTCATATTAATATTCATTACATTGCTATAAACAAATGAACTACCTTTTAAATTCACTTGATAATACTCTGTATTTACCAAATTACAGTTTTCGTATTGCCCATTTTTCATATCATTATTATTAACTAAGTTTTCTTCGCTTGAAGCTTTCTTTATTCTTTTCACATAACAATATTCATCTTCCGTTTCAAAAATTGTTTCAAAGCCCATTTTTTTATAAAAATGGTGGTTATTTATTTGTCTACTAGATGTCTCAAGATCCCAAATTCTTACGCTCGGAAACTCTTCTTCTATAAAATCGATAACCTGTGATCCAATCCCTTTTCCTTGATGTTTGGGATTTACAAAAATACGATCAATTCTGCCGTAAGACTTACCAGAAATCGTAACTATAATTCCACCGACAATTTCTTCGTCCATTATCACTTTAAAATAATCTAATTCTTCGATCGAATATATAGTCATCTCAACTGAAGAATACCCTGGTGGTTGAATGTTATAATCAATTACCCCCTCTTGGTCACACAACCATCGTTTTGCTTCTTCATCGAATGTCCTTTTCATTATTTCTGTTAACTTTTCAGCATCTAAAATTGTAGCTTTTTCAATAGATATTATCGTCATTTTGTTTTCCCCTTAAATGTTATAAACCAATAACTTATATGTACAACAAAGTTATTTATTCACTTTTGTCTTTAATACTTTTCCCATTATTACATAAGGAACATCATCTTTACTTGGATGAAATGGTTCCAATACATTTACCCAATCTAATTTTCCATATAAAGAACGCGCTTTTTCATTGTTTATTTGTGTAGTTAAAACACTTGTTCTATTTGGAATCCCTTCTAATAATTCATTATGTAATTTCGTTCCAAGACCCTCATTTCGATATTCCGGATGAACTGCTAACTCTACAAATTCAAAACAATCTTCTAACCATTGGTCTACTTGTTCCAAATTCAATGATTTTCTCATTAATTGATTATAGTAGTATCCTTCCAAAGAACGATAACCATAAGTAAAACCAATAACTTCATTTTCATCATTTATTGCTAATACTCCTTTAAAATCTGTATATCCCATATGTCTTGTAATTCGTTCTACCATTTCATCAAAATTTCTTTTATCAAACACTTTACAATATAGTTTTTCCATATTAATAATTATGGCCTCATCTTTTCGTATAGGTAATATTGTCATTTCATCACTCCTATTTTTAGTGATTATATTTACTAATACTTATAAATAATTATAAAATAAAGAATATTAAAACGGAATATATATCTTCTTATTCATTTACTAAGTACAATAAAAAGCTCTGGAGCATTTTTATAAAAAAATTCATGCTTCAGAGCTTTTGTATATTTTTTGTTGTTTCTTTGTTATGCACCTTCCGTACCATAATCTTCAATTGTTAACTTTACATTATATTTAATTGGAGTCTTACTAAATACTTTATCCCAATCTTTTTCAACTTTTTTCCATACTTTTGGATACTCGATTTTCAAACTAGTGTTAAAGCCAGCAACGTCAGTTTTATATTCCTTTTGAATTTTTTGCAATGTATGTTTCACTAATCGCCTCACTTCTTGTTGGGCAGATTGCTCCACTCTTTTGAGAAATGCATTTTTAAAAGCTTCCTCTGACTCAGACCAGTTTTCGGATAACCGGCCCACAGACTGAACATTGACATCGAAAGAGAGCTTATCCCCTTTAACATGAGGCGTAATTTTACTTTTCATAGATTTCACTTCATACATAACTAATTTTCCCGTCTTTTTATCATAACTTTTCACCAAGCCACTTTTCCCTTTTGCAGTTATCCACATTAAGCCCTCTAATTCATTCTCGTTCAAAAAGCCACGGAGTTTTTTTGTACTTCCTTTCATAACAGCAGCACCTACATATTTCACTTCTCCGTCTATAGAAATCACGTTTGGCAAAAGAAAACTCGCTCCAGATTTCACCTTTCCTGGTAGTTTTGCAAGTGGCATCGGCGGTAAAATTCGTGAGGATCTATATTGGTTATCTTCGATTTCAATCAAGCGAAATGCTGGAATCTCCCCTGATTCTTTTGATTTTAACACATCACTAGCTACCCCTTTACTAACCATAATAAAGCAACTAGGTCTCATTTCATTATCACGAACATAAATGTCCAATAACTGCGTTAAATTATATGTTCGTGCAATACTTTCACTAACAACTATTACTTTTGTATGGTGAAAAATGATAGGCCTTTGCCTTCTTAATGCAACTTCACGTATTGATTGATGAACAGAATCTCCTGTTTCTGCAACATTCATATAAGCCTTTTGTTGTGATACTCCACCTTTTCCTCCGTCTGATGATGATTGTGCTTTAACAAACTGATAGGTGGTTGTTATTAAATTCTTCTTTTTATATCCGCCGCCCTTTTCTACAATCTCTTTCTCAATCTTAGTTTCTTTTCCTTTATCTATCGCTAAACCTACGGCGAAACCTAACTCCTCGATTTCATGACTACTCCAGCATCCTGTAAGTAATAAGAGAAAAACTATTGACGTTATTCTTATAATAAATTTTTTACCTTTAACATTTTGATTCATGCCTGTTTTTCCTCCCCTTTGCTATCATAAGGAGAAGAAACGGGAGAATACCAAATAATATAATCGCTGCGTTACTAATCAAATTTCCAAGTTCAAATAATTCATTTATGTTTTTAGGAATTGCCGCAACGATATATATTACCGGAAGTAATCCATATAAAAAGGAATGAATATTTTTATTAAAGAGCTGCGCTAACCCTAAAGCAGCTGCATAATAACAAATTGTATATGTTGCAAAGATTTGCATAATCCATATCACTAGTAACAAAGATTCAAACCGTTCAAAAATTAAGCCTTGAATTTCAAAACTTCTCATAAGGTCAATTGTAGGCCATGTTCTCACCAACACACCATCGATAGAAAACGCTCCTATAACCATTACAACTGTAATGACATAAAAAAGTAAAGGAATCATAGTGCTAATTATTACAACCCTTACACCTTGAGATGGCTTCTTCATAAAGGCTAAAAGTATTAACATAATTTCAGCACCCGAATATGCCATAGTTGTTGTTTTTAAGCCTTTTAATACCGGAACAATCCCTAATCCTAATACAGGACGAAGATTATCCAGTTCAAATATTCCAATACTCATAAAAGATGTCACTAAAAAAATAAAAACTGTAATTGGAAAAATAATTTCAAATAAACGTGCTATCGCATTTATTCCGCCTAGATTTAAATAAAGACTTATCCACATGAATGGTATAAGAATAGCCCAGTCAGGCGTACCTTCTAATAGAAAGAAACTTGTTATACATTCCAACGTTCTAAGTTCAAAGGAAGAAAGTGTTAAAAAGTAACCGATAATCAACAAACTAATTAACACTCCAAGCCATTTCCCTACAAGTTCTTGGCTATATTGATAAAATGTTTTTTCAGGAAATTGTTGACTTAACTTCACGATAATTATACCTGCAACTATCGCAATTAATCCTCCTAAAATAACCGTTATCCAAACATCAGGAGTTTGCACTTTCTCAGCTGCTGTTCTAGGTAAAGTGAGGATTCCGATAGCAAGTATATAATTGATAAGAATCACAGCTGCCTGTGAAGTCGGAATTTTGTCCTTTGAGTTCATAATCATTCCTCTTCACTTCCTTTCCGTACATAGTCTTTTAAATTCAACATTTTCGGACGTCGCTTCATCATCTGAATTGGCATACGAACAATAAAATCCTTCCAATCGGTAACTTGATATAAGACAGCCGGGCTAGCATAAGGTACACCAAAACTTTTAAGCCTTGCAATATGACTGCATATAAATAAGAAAAATAGAATAACTCCATATAATCCGAATATAGAAGCGGAAAACATAGCTACAAAGCGAAGAATACGTAATGGAATTGCTGTACTATAATGAGAAAGTGCAAAAGAAGAAATAGCCGTGGCCGCCACAACAATTACCATGATTGGACTCACAATTCCAGCTGATACAGCTGCTTGCCCAATGATTAATCCTCCTACAATTCCCATCGCTGAACCAATCGGCTTAGGTAGTCGTAGCCCTGCTTCTCGTAAAATTTCAATAGCAATTTCCATAAATAATCCTTCTATAATTGCAGGAAACGGAACGCCTTCTCGCCCTCCTATAATTGAAATGGCTAACTTAGTTGGAATCAGTCCAGGATGGAATGAAATAAATGAAATGTACAGAGCGGGAGCAAATAGAGAAATAATAGCTGTTCCAAAACGCAATAAACGAATCAGTGTACCTGGTATCCAACGCTCATAATAATCTTCAGGCGATTGCATCATCATGCTAAATGTAACTGGAACAATTAATGCAAAAGGTGTTCCATCTAATAAAATTGCAACCCTTCCTTCCATTAATGCAGCGATAACTTTATCAGGACGTTCCGTACTCTGTACTTGGGGGAAAGGACTAAGATAATTATCTTCAATAAGTTGTTCTATATAACCTGACTCTGGCACATTATCAATATTAATTTTCTCAATTCTTTTCTTAACTTCTTCTACTAACTCTGGATCAGCAATCTCTTTCATAAAGGCAACAACCAAGTCTTTCTTAGCCCGTTCTCCTACATGAAATTTCACTAATGATAATCCTTCATTTTCACCGTGTAACCGCAACAAAGCAGTATTGTCCGACAAAACTTCTGTGAAACCTACCCGTGGACCCCTAACCGATCCCTCTGATATTGGCTCTTCAACATTACGTGTTTTTCCTTTTTTTGTATTAAGTATTAATACATCTGATAATCCATCAATTAATAATGCCGTTGAACCCATTAACACTTTTGGCATCATTTTTTGTATGGATTGTACTTCATCGATTCCACTAATAGAAAGAACCTGATTTCTAATATACTCTTTTGAAATACTCTCTTTCGCACTAGATGATTCATCTTTATACTCATCAAAAAAATTACCCATTAATGATTTCAAAATGTGCGTATCAATAAGATCTTTATCTGAAAGCCCTTCTACAAAAACAAGAACTGCCCGGATGCTAGTCCCACCGATATTAAACTCTCGACAATAAACGTCCGAGTTATCAAGAGCTTCTTTTTTTATAACCTCTAGATCTAAGTTGAAATCACCTGTAAAATAATCTTCAGAAACTGTTGTTGCGTTATTCTCATATGTATTTCCTTGTTCTTGGCTTTGGTTAACGATTGAATCCTGCGCTTTCACCTTCATCACTCTTTCTCAAAAAACTTCCTATACTAATCTTCTTAACATATCAATATTTATTCTCACTTAAGTCCTCCGTATGGTTCGTTATATTATTCTTTTTCTAGTGCGCGAATCCAACTAAAAAATCTTGAAATTATATATGGAATGAAAAGTACGAAAAAGGCGTGTATAAAAACTTTCCACTCAGGTACATAAGAAACAATCGTGCCCCACATTTTCATCATCCTATTACAATACATAATTTTAGAAATTCCTCACTCAATTGGAATTTCTTACGAATTATTATGTCTGATAAGAAAAATTTTGATGCACTTAGAACCTCATGTTACATTTCCTCTATATTTTTCGTTGCATATTCAAAATGGTCATTCTTTATCAAGCAAACAAAAAAGAAGGCTGCCTAAAAATCAGTTTTACTGACTTTATCGGCAACCTTCTTTTATAAAGTATCTTCTTTTTGTAATTGCTTTTCTTCTTTCCAAAGCTTTCCTGGCCAAAAAGCAAATCGTCCTAAAACGACCGTAATCGCAGGCACAAGTAGTGGTCTTACAATAAATGTGTCTAGCAATACACCAATTGCTGTCACAATACCGAATTGAACTAAAACTTGAATTGGTAACGTACCTAATACTGCAAATGTTCCTGCTAAAATTAAACCTGCAGATGTAATGACACTACCTGTTTGTATAACACCATTTTTCACTGCATCTAGATGATTTTGTTTCTTTCTGTTTTTCCATATTTCTGAAACCATAAAAATATTATAATCTTCCCCTAAGGCAACTAAAAATACGAATGCATATAACGGTATCGCACCTTGTATTGCTGGAGCTCCCATACCAAAATGAAGTAATATCCATCCAGCTCCTAATGCAGAGAAGAATGATAAAACGACAGTTACAATTAAGTAAATCATCGCAACGATTGAACGTAAATACACAAGTAAAAGTAATGCGATAATACTAATCATAACCGGAATAATAACCGCTTCATCACGTTCAGTAATTTGCTTGGTATCATATAATGACGCTGTTTCTCCGCCAATCCACAATTGATTTTCAGCATTACTAATCCCAGCATCTTTTAGTACTTTTTCTACACTACTTTTCAATTTAGGGATTTGATCTAATGCTTCAATTGAGTAAGGATTCTCCGCTAAAGAAACTTCATACATTTGTATCTGTTTATTGTCTTTTCCCTCTTTTGGCTCTTTCACTGTATTTACAAAAGAAAATTTCTCAATTTCTTGCTTAATAGGAAGCTCTTTTCCTTTCGTATCAACAACAATTTTTACAGGTGCTAGTTCACCAGCCGAAAAATGATCACTAATCAACGTAAACCCTTCACGTGAAGGCATATCTTTTGGAAATGATTCTAATAGGTCATAAGTGTATTGAATGCGCGGTACGAATGAAGCTAATCCACCTAATACAAATACGGTTAGCATTATAATTGTCCACGGTCTTCGTACTACAATATCTCCAAGCTTTTTACTAAATAGGCCTTTTGATTTTTTGACTTTTACTACTTTCTTTTTCTTTCTTGCAAACTCTTCATTCATCGAAGTCGTTCTCGGTATAAACGGGAAGAATGCAACTCTGCCGAAAATTAATAAAAATGCCGGAAGAATTGTTAAAGCAGCAATCCCCATTATGAATACAGCAACACTAAATGGTACTGCAAATCGATGAAAGGCACCATACTGAGCAAGTAATAATGTTCCTAATCCAAGTACAACAGTTAAGGCACTCATTATAATTGCCCCGCCAGATGCTTTAATCGCAAGTTGCAGCGCTTTATATTTACTTTCTTCTTCTAACAAGTAATCTCTATATCTCGAAATTAAAAATAAACAATAGTCCGTTCCAGCACCAAACAATAATACTGTCATGATTGATATCGCTTGGGCATCTACTTTAATCCATCCGTGATCGGCTAAAAAACCAAGTGTAGGACTAATAATACCGTATGCAAAGCCCACAACAAGTAAAGGTAAAATTGCTAAAATTGGTGAACGATACAATAAAATTAATAAACCTAATACGAGTAATACGGTAGCAACTAATAATTTCACATCTGCTTGACTAAATAAACTAACCGCATCCGTTTGAATACCTACAGGTCCAGATAATCGAACATGTAAACCAGAGCTGGTAATCTTTTGTTTAAAAGGATCTCCGTCCACTTTGCTATTCACTATTTTTCGTAACTCTTCTAAATTACCTTTTAATATATCCGTTCCAGCAGATTTATTAAAGAATACCGGTGTAACAAATGATGTACCATCCTTTGATGCGCTTTTTGATAATACTTGCTCTGGAATTGTATCAAATGGTGGTAATGTTGCTTGTTCTTTTAAAGGACTGGCCTTTAATTCTTTATAAACGTCTTGTATGAGTTTATAATCCTTTGACTGTAATCCACCATCTCTATGCCATACTACTAACAACGGATTTCCTGCATTATTAGGAAATTCTTTTTTCATAAGTGCTTCAGCTTGCTGTGACATAGCTGTTTCGGGTAAATTTTTCGGATTCGGTTCTTTCATACTGTTTACTTGTGGCAACGTAAATGAAAGTACCAATGTAATAAGAATCCATACCGATAATGTTATCCATTGCGTATTCTTCCCTGCTACAATCTTCCCTAACATATGTAACGGGTGCTTTTTCATAAAAACCCACCTTCCTTTTCCCTCCAATATTAATTATATATACTGGTCAGTTAATTAATCAAGTATGATTAAAAATTATGTTATAATTATCTCAATCATAAATGTCAGGAGCGAATGTAGTTGGAACAAAAACAACGTCCTCTCGGAAGGCCTCGTCAAAATAAAAATACAAAATCTACAAAAGAAATCATTTTAGAAGTTGCAACTAGGTTATTTCTCACTCAAAATTATCAAGTTGTTTCGATGGATGAGGTCGCGAAAGAATGTGGTGTTACAAAAGCAACCGTCTACTATTACTATTCAACAAAAGCGGATTTATTTACCGCTACTATGATTCAAATGATGGTACGAATAAGAGAAAATATGGAGCAAATCCTCTCTACAAATAAGAATTTGGAAGAAAGATTATTGGACTTTGCTACAGTATACTTACACGCAACGATGGATATTGATATGAAGAACTTTATGAAAGATGCAAAACTATCTTTATCTGCAGAGCAATTAAAGGAACTAAAAAATGCCGAAGATAACATGTATGAAGTATTGGAAAAATCAATTGCTAATGCGATGCATATTGAAGAAATACCTAATGGGAATCCAAAATTAGCTGCCCATGCTTTCGTAGCTTTATTATCAATCGGGAATTTTAAAGATGAGAATAACAATCCTATTCTTGCAAATATAGATGAATTAGCAAAAGAAATCGTTTCTTTTTATTGGAATGGGTTAAGTCATTAAAATTAAATTGATTATATTTAATAAAGAGCATGTTTGAAATTTCTTCAAACATGCTCTTTTATAATTTAAGGGTTTTATTTATATACTAGCAATTAGATTGTACGTTAGCACTGATTAACAATACATTCTTGTCTACAGCTTTTGAATTTGTGCATTTATATCTCCCTTACTTAATCCCCCATGGTAACAAACTACTGATTCAATATCTAGATTTGAATACTTCTTCAAAGACTGCTGTGCTTCCTTAACATTTAAAGTTGTTGGGGCATGAATTCCTCCTAACATTCCATTCACACTGTACATTGAATCCCCGGCAACAAGAGTTTTACTTTGTTTCAAAAATAAACTGATATGACCCGGAGTGTGCCCTGGGGTATGGAGAATACGAATGCCACCGCAATACGGAAGTTCTTGACCGTCAATCAAAGTATCACTCACCTTTCCTTTCGGAGGATTCTGTACTTGTGCATCCTTCAATAAAGGTAACTCCCCCTCGATATATGGCTTATCTAGTTCGTGAGCATAAACTTTTATATTACTTCCAAGGTTTTGTAATATTTCAGGAAGACTACCTATATGATCTATATCCTGATGCGTCAAAATTAGGACTTTTAGCTTATCAAATGATACCCCAACCCTCTCCATCTCTACTTGTATATCTTCAAATTGTCCAGGGAAACCAGTATCTATTAAAACTGCCATTTCATCATCCCATAAAAGAATTGGGTGAATAATAAATTCTTGAAATTCAAGGTGTAGCATTTCTACTCCTTTAGCAATCTCCATACAGCAATTCTCCTTTATAATGAAGTTTGAAAATATGTACGAGTACACAGAAAATATAAAGCCCGGCTATCTTATAATATGTTTTGTCATTCCAATAGAGAATGCCTCAAACCCTATAGATTCATAGTAAGATTGCAGATTTTCTACACACATAAGTTGGGGAATAACTTTGTTTTGTTCACAGTGCTGGATTAATCGTCCCACTATTTCTTTTCCAATGCCAATGGACTGATATTCTTGCAATACACATACACCGCAAATAACCCCCGTTATTACACCATCGGATATAACACGCCCCATACCTATTAATTGGTTCTCTTTAAAAACATATATTACATACCAACTTTGTTTACACATTTGTTCCAATTCATTAACCGTTAATTTTAGAGAATTCCATCCTAAAGATTCATATAAAGCTAATAATTCATTGAATTTTGTTGGATGTTCAATTGTGTAGCTTATTTTAGTTTTCATAAACCCTCCCTATTCTCCTATTTATTTGTATCTTCTTTTACATTACTCTATTAAAAATTTCAGACCGTCATCAACTTAACTTGAACAAACTTCAATAACAAAAATAGAATTCCTTCTTAACATAAAAAAAAGTTACCTCACCTGAGATAACTTCTTTTATATAAAACTATCATTATATTATCAACCAAAAATCATACAGCTACATACGATAAGAATAAATAAAACTAATAAACTATTTGAGAAATAACCCATAGTATACTACCCCTTTATTTAATTATGTAAAAGATTTTACCATAAAATTATTAATAGTATAATGACTGAAAAAGACATTGGCTTCATTAGTTTTTTATGTATAAAGTAATATTTTATAATCTTTCTATTCACCTCTCATAAAAAAACTTTAATTTTTTCTCTACTGTATCTCTCACGATTTAAATAACATTGATATTAGTAAATGAATATTTACTAATATCAATGTTATTATTTGATTTTAAGTGAAAATAGTAATAAAATAATTACTAAATCGATAAAGGACGCCGAAAATAATGACTAATAAAGAATTAATAAACGAATACATGAATTTATTATTAAATATGTCAGGTACTTTCAAATTATTATCAGAGAAATCCACTGAATTTACACATTTAGAGCAACACATAGTTGAGTATATTGCCCAGCAAAAAGTCGCTGTAAATTTAAAAATGATTGCTAGTTATTTAAACATACCTAAACAACAATTAAGTGTAACCGTTCGTAATTTAGAGCAAAACGGATACATTATAAAAAAACAAGATACAGTAGATAAACGAGCTGTTTTAATCTCCCTAACAGATAAAGCTGAAAAAGCACATTATGAAAGATGGAAACAAATTTATAATAATTTCACTAGTAATCTTGAAAAACTCAATGAAGAAGATCAACGTGATTTAACTTACGGACTGTATAAAACAAATAAAATGCTATCAAAAATGCTAAATAACGACTAATCATATATAAAAATATTTTTTATTATTAAACGGAGGACATTTCATGGTTAAAGAAATAGATTTCCAATCAGTTCAAGGTACTATGCTTATCCCCTATGGGGACGAGCATATGGTAGTGAGAAAAATAAGGATATTTTAAATGATACGGAAGCAATTCGTATTATTAATGAATGCGACTTTGATTTCTCTAAAATAGCAGATACATTTGGCGAATACGGATGTATCACTTACATTACCCGTGCAAGAAAAATAGACGATACTATTAAACAATTTATTATAAAATATCCGAATGCTACTATAGTAAATATCGGTTCTGGACTAGACACTACTTTTTCAAGAGTTGATAACGGTACAATACAGTGGTATAACCTTGATTTGCCTGATGCGATCGCTTTTCGCAAAACATTAATTGAAGATACACCACGAAATATAAGCATTGCCAAATCATTTTTTGATACTTCTTGGTTTGACGATATTAAGTTTAACGAAATGAATGGTATCCTTTTTATATCAGCCGGTGTTTTTTATTACTTTAAAGAAGAAGATCTGAAGGAGATAATTGTCGCTATGGCAAAACGTTTTCCTGGAGGAGAGTTATATTTTGATGCTGAATCAAAGTTCGCGCTGACACTTTCGAATGCTACTGTAAAAAAATCTGGTAATAACGGCGCTATGATGTATTTTCACGTAAATAATCCAAAGGCAATAGAAAAGTGGTCTTCTAACATAAAAATATTAAGCTGCTCCCCTTTCTTTAAACATATACCTACAAATAAAGATTGGGATGGAAGTACACGAATTATGATGCGGATTGTAAATTTAATAAAGATGTTGAAATTCGTTCATTTGCGGTTTGAAAAATGATAAATCTATAGCTTATACGTGAGCGGAAAACATATCAACAAAACCACAGCCTAGATGCATAGTGCTCTCCTTTCAAATTTGATAGGTTCTTCTCTTATCTATTTTACTTTTTACACATTAAAAAAGAGCGAATCTACATTCGCTCTTTTCCACATATTTATGGCGTAAAGCTTATCATCCAACCTAACATAAATCCAAATACAGCAAACAGTATCATAAAAACAAATAAACTACATGCCCACAATGCATATTTTCGACTTTTGCTTTTTGTGAGCATGCCTACGACTGAACACATCAATCCAGCTCCAACTATTTCTCGAAAACCTTCGCCAATAAATATTTCTTGAATAAGCAATGTAATGTTCAAATACAATAACGCTAGAAAGGCAATAATTAATGAAATAATCCCCATCCACGTTTCCTGTTTATAAATATGACTCTTTCTTTTTTTTAAGAATGCCAATTCCATAATCTCGCTTCACCTACTTTCAAGTTTCTAACTTTTTCATGGCTCATCAATTTTTCAACTTCTCCTTTAGGTCCAGTTACAACTGCCCCGTATGTTTTTACCCCATTTTTTTCAAGGAAAGAAATACGCTTTGACAACTCTAATGTTTTCGCTCTAGATAGCTTCGCCGCTAAATCTTCATGCTTCCGTAATGACTTTAACACATCAATAAATTGTTCCTCATGAGGTGAGTCACTTAAAAAAGGACCACTTAGACTTGAAATCAGATCTGCTGGAAAGCCAATTGGGGCAACATACTGACCCTCATCATTCTTTTGCTTCTCCTCTAATCCTGTATTCACGGCATACCAAACAATATCAATAGTAGGAAACATGTTCTTTACCTCTTGTACACTTAATAATTCTCTAAAAGATACAAATGCTTCTACAACAGATTCTTGTGGAAGACCTTTTAATACCTGAGCTTCCTCGCTACTATTATAAGACACATTATAATTATTAGGATGAGATAATACTTCATTATCTATATATAGGACTTCTGGAATTTTTTCATCTATTGTATATTCACGGCTTACTTTCGTTGCTTTACTTAATAAATAATATGTTTTCTCTTCGCCTATTCGAATATCTTTCTTTCCTACCCTTTTATACAAATCAAAATGCAATTGTAAACTAAGCGGTAACAATGTTTGCTCCATGTCCCTTTCTTTCATAAATACATTTGGTTCCGTTACACTTAACGTTTGTTTTACTACATTCCGTATCTCCATTGCGTTTGTAGGTGCAAATGCATAGTATGCGAGTGTAGATACATATAAAATAGGTTGGATAAGTAATAAAAAAGTAACTACAATCAAAACATTCGTGATACGTGCTCTTTTTTTTCCTATTTTCAACACTTGCTCCTGTTTTCCATCAGGAAGAGAAGCAGGCCTTTGATGAAGAGCTTCTTGTAACAATTCTTTATAACCTTCTTCTTCAGAATGAGGTTTATCATTTGTCATTTTGACTCTTTTCCTCCTTTAACAATTGTTTTAATCTCTTTCTCCCACGAAGTATGTGACTTTTATATGTGTTTAACTTTAAATCTAATACAGAAGCACCCTCTTCGTACGTTAATTGATGTACGTCATATAATAAAATAGCTTGTGCCTCTACCTCAGGTAAAGTATGAATAATCTGAATTAATTTTTCGTAACTATTTTTTGCGACTACGTACTCTTCTGTAGATTCACCTGCTTGTATTTTCTCTAATTCCTCCGTTCCTACAAAAGCTACTTTTTTCTCTTTCCTAACAAAATCAATAAACGTATGATATGCCACTTTAAAAAGCCATGATTTTACCTTTTGGTTTTCATAGTCTTCTAGATAAAGATACGCCCGATAAAAAGTCTCCTGCATCAAGTCCTCCGCTACGTGATGGCTACGAGAAAGGGAAAATAAATACCGGTACACATCGTTTATATAAACCTTATATATTTCTTCAATTTCCATCCCCCTCCTCCTTTCATATATAACACGAATAAGCGCGTTATAAAGTTGCATTATTTTTCCTTTTTATATTTTTTATTTATTAAAAAAGAAATAACATTTATACATCTTGATAACTATTTACAATTATAAACAAAATATGAGATGTTATAACTGTAAATTCCTTAAAAAAGAAAAACGACCGCGAAGTTAAAGATATAAAACTACAATTAAGTATTATAAGTAAAAGCCTCTATCGAAAATTACTAAGTAACTTTCGATAGAGGCTCCTATTATTTAGGTCGCTCTATATTCATCAAAAAAATTGAATACTACTTTACAGGGTTCATCCAGTATTTAGGGAAAAATCCACGCTAAGAGCATGCAAGATTTTATACATTTTTACGGCTCATTCAGTAACAAACGAGAACCCTAAAACCGCACCATGATAGGAATGTATAAAAAGATGAATAGGGTTATAGAAAAAGAAAAAGGCGAATTCCTCTTGAAAGTAGGGATTCGCCTTTTTCTTGCTACCGATAATGTTGCGTTATGTTAACCTTATATGAATACTATATTCATGGGTAAGAACAAATGTTTGTCATTCGTTTAGAAAATTTAGTAAACTTGTTTATGAGGCTAAGTGAGAGGAGAAATATAAATGAATACAATTGATTTATTGTTATTAAACTTAACAGAAGTTAGAAGACGGAGTATAAAAATATGGAAAACGATTCCTAGCGATAAATTGGATTGGAAACCAGATGAAAAAGCTATGACTTGTTTAGAGATGATTCGGCATGTACTGGAATCAGAGCATTATTATCATCTGGCTATTGAAAATAGGGGAAGTCTGAAAGAGTATAATTCTCCATTTGAAAACAGACCTTTTTTATCTGTCGAAGATGAACTGGATTTTGCTGAGATATATCACAAACAATTTTTAGATACTGTTCGTTCTTTTTCTAATGAAGATCTAAATACAATTAAAATTGATCGTTCAAATGTAGGGTATATTCGTTCTTTAGGGGATATGTTAATGCGTATAGCATATCATGAGGGTGTTCATACAGGACAAATGTTAGATTATATGAGAACAATGAAAATTGAACGACCAAATATATGGGATTAATAATTTCACTACCAATAACGATAATTATGTAAATAAGCTGTCCATACGGACAGCTTATTGTATTTTTGTCTTAGCGAAGAGGTTTTCAATCGCCTCTTGTTTCTTAACAAATTGTAGGTCTGGAATATTTGACGCTTACGCTTATACAAATAAGATCTCATATAAAAAAGGGCTTTTTGTTCCTATTTTTTAACTAAGCTGCTTGCTAACTCACGTTTGTATCGAATAGATGTGAAATCTTCGTTTACAGGAAGCCCATATGAAGGTCTTTCATTTCATCTTGATATATAAAACCAACTGCTTCATAAAGTGAAACTTTAATCAGTGGGGGTTTTGTTCATCCCCCACTGATTATTAGTTGAACCAATCGGGCGTTTACGGGCAGTTGATCTCCCACCTAACTTCTTTGTTCCAGCCGAATTTTGAGGTGGGAGTTTTACTGCCCGTTAATGCGGGATAAAACGGGATTCCCATAAAATTATCTTTTGCAACTGAAACCCATTGTTCCTTTGCACCCCGTTCAATTTGATCATTTGTAATAATAGAAAGTAATTCTGTGCCAATACCTTCTCTTTTTCTATTTGGATTTAAATATATTACAAATAACTCTGCTGTTTCTTTACCAGTGAAGCCACCTCCACCAGCACCTAGTATTTCTCCATTATCACTTGCAACAAACCTGGGTATGTATTTCTATAGCCATCTGAACACACTTTAATAATCCCCTGCATATCTTCTAGTCTTGCTTTTCTATATTCAATCATATTGCATCCTCCCCATCTATAAATAATTCACACCTTATATAACTCAATATTCCAATAATTAATCCTCTCTTTGTTTTTATACTATATTTCTAAAAACTCTATAATCGCTTCACATACATTATCTGTTTCTTCGATATCTGGAAAATGTGCACTATTTTCAAATATAATAAGTTTACTATTTTTCATATGACTCGTTATCCTTTTACTCATTTCCACACCAGTATTATAGTCATACGCTCCAACAATGACACGTGTACTGAATCACTTATTTTCTCTCCTTATCGCTCATTTACTACTATCTAAATGTATATGTTCTAATTATTAACACCTATTTCCTTTAAATTCTTTAGGCCCTATCCTCACTTATAGTACTAACTTTCTTATCCGAAAAAAGATTTTTAAAAATTCCAACCCCTACAATTAATAGACCTATACCAATTAATTTATTTATTTGTATAGGTACTCTCTCCATTCCAAACAATCCTAATGTATCAATGCATAACGCAACAACTAATTGAGTAATAAGGCTAATGAGCACCGTATAAGCTGGACCTAAACTCTTTATTGCACCCATTATACAAATAATTAATCCGATACCAAACAATCCACTTATATAAAATAAATAATTTGTAGTATAAAAGTTAACTCTTATACTTTTCTCTGTAATGATATAAAATAAAACAGAACTTATGAGACCTATTCCAAGAACACATGTAGTTGTTAACCACTGTCCTACATTTTCATTCACTTTCGTATTAAAAACAGATTGTAAGCTAATTAATATTCCAGCTAATATAGCTAAACTAAATCCAATCATAATCCTTCTCTCCCCTTCATTACTCATATATATTATCTTTAGCAACTTCCTTCATTCTAGAAAAATCTTTAATTACAATAACTCCATTATTCTTTTCAATTAATTTTTCACTATAAAATTTTTGTAAAACTCGAATTACATGCCTATAACTTATCCCTATAAAATCTGCAATACTTGATACAGAAGTTGAATCTAAATCCTCTTTATACATATTCCCATTACTATCCGTTGAAATCGAAAGTAAATAACTAGCTACACGTACTTCTACCGGATAAAGTAAATTTAGAGCTGTAAAACGAGTCGATATTTTTAACGTGTTCGCAATGTTTTCAAGCAAGAACATCATAAATATAGGATCATGTAATAACTTATTTCTAATAACTGTATTAGTAATGGAGATTGCTACAACATCTGAACAAGCTTCAACAACATTATGTGCTTTGCTATTTTGTATTAATTCAATATCACCAACAATTGCTAATGGATTGATAAAGCGAAGGATTAGTTTCTTTCCTTCTGGTGTAATCGTGTAAACTTTTACTTTGCCTTTAACAACAAAATATAAACGATTAATTTCATCATCTTTATCGCAAATAAGCTTGCCTTTTTCAAAATGATTTACTTGAAAATTGTCAGTACTTATTCCTGAAAAAATTCCAAGCATATTATAAGCTTTCAAATATTGAATTATTAAGTCTAATTTATTATCCACTTAAAGTCCCTTCTTTCCTTACATATTAAACACAACAATACCTAAAATCATTACTATTGTTCCCACAATATGGTGTCTCTCCATTTGTATCTTTTTTATATGAAATAATCCTTTCATTTCAATAACAGTAGCTGTTAATAATTGAGCAACCATAAGTGTTCCAGCTGTTAATGTAACTCCCATTGAATATATCGCCATTGTTTCTGCACAAATAATCAAGCCACCTAGTGCACCAGCTGCTAAATATACTTTTTTTACACTCTTTAAATCCGTTACTTTCTCTTCTTTCTTTAGCAAAAATATAGTTGTTGCAATGAGAAATCCAATTAAATGCGTCATAATACTCGTCGACCATATACCTATATCTGAACTAAGTTTCGCATTAAAGGTTCCTTGAAGTGTTATAAATACACCCGCAAAAACAGCAAATATAATACCTTTCAAAAAATCATCTCCTAATCTTTTATTTCTGACTTAATTAAAAGCTATAATCCTATAAAGGCAAAAGGACAAATGTCACATCAGTTTGAAAATAACTAGAATCAACAAGAAAAAACACATCTCAAAATATGTGAGATGTGTTAAAACGTTTTATTTATATATTATATTTTAATAATTAAAACTATGCTACATTAACACCTTTATTCTTCAAAACAAACTTTCCAAATAAGAAACGCACAAGTGGCCCCATAATCATTAATTGTAATGGATACGCTACAATAAAGTTCCTCATAAAGATTGAAAAATAAATGGAAACAAACGAATCTCCGTGTAGTCCACCATGTAAATACATCATAGCCATTCCGTAAAATGACATAAAGAAAACCATCCCAATTACCATTACTGTCGCCATCGCAACGATAATATTTATTTTCTTTGATTTATCAAACGGTAACGCGAATACAATTTTTTTCGCACAGGGCCCAACAATACATATTTCAATTAATAGCGCAATAATAAATCCAATAATTAGTTCTAATGCGATCTCCTTAAAATGAATTGGCCCTCCTGCTCCATTCATTAATAAATTGTAAAATGTCATTACGATAACCATCCCTAGACACATCATCATGCCAAATTGGAGGTTTTCCTTTCTTGTTGTTGGCAATTTTCATCATCCCTTCTCTTCGAGTCTTTGTCATTATATCGATATTGGAAACCTCTTCGTAAGTGAACATTTTGTGAACTTTTTTAAAACGCTCCTATGTACTTTTTTCACTCTTCACTCAAATCCCCCTACTTTATAGCTCTTTACTTATAAAGGTTTTATATATTTCAATGTTGAATTACTAAATTTAACATTACAATATTCGATAATTACTACTAGGAGGATACCCATGAATGAATCAGAATTTTACGCATATCACATCGTTACAAGGAAAGAAATGAAAATCGGACAAATCATTCAATTCGATACAAATCAAACTAATACTCTATATCACTTCTTTTTTGAAAGAGAACAATTAAATTCTAACGGTGAAGATGGCATAAAAATTTTAAATAATCATTATAAAAGTGACGGATTACATATAAATAATGAAAATGCTCAAGTAGTTATGAATTATATGGATCAAACAATAAGAGCGGTTAGAGAAACGATTGTAGAAATGGTTAGGCTGCAAGAATATCCTGAATACCCTTCAAGGTTGTCTTGCTTATATGCTTCCAAAAGCTATGAAGATGCTTTGAAATGGAAAGCATTATTTGATTCTTACAATCGAGAAGTTTTACAGATTGTTAAACTACGAGTGATTGGTAGTTCTTTTGAAGGTGACGGAACTCTTTTACCGAAGGAAGATGGTATCTCTTTCTCTCAAAAAATCGAACAAGCTAAAGAGTATTGGAAAGGAAATGTTAAAAATGATCTTCCTGAACTACTCATTAATGGGGAGATTGAAGTGGTGGAAATTATTGATGATTTTTCATCAATTAAAATTTAAAGAATGGAGATTAAAATGATGAAAAAAGTGTACTTCAATCATGATGGTGGTGTAGATGATTTAATTTCATTATTTTTATTACTTCAAATGGAAAACATTGCACTTACTGGTGTATCTGTTATCCCAGCAGATTGCTATTTAGAACCAGCAATGTCTGCAAGTCGTAAAATTATCGATCGCTTCGGCAAAAGTAATATTGAAGTAGCGGCATCAAACTCTCGTGGGAAAAATCCATTTCCAAAAGACTGGCGGATGCATGCATTTTATGTTGATGCTTTACCCATTTTAAATGAGTCTGGAAAAGTTGTAACACCTGCAGCTGCTAAACCTGCACATCATCATATAATAGAAACTCTTCTACAAACTGATGGAAAAACAACTTTATTATTTACAGGGCCCCTAACTGATCTTGCTCGTGCATTGTATGAAGCTCCCATAATCGAAGATAAAATTGAACGTCTCGTTTGGATGGGCGGTACATTTCGTACTGCAGGCAATGTACACGAGCCGGAACATGACGGAACAGCCGAGTGGAATTCATTTTGGGATCCCGAAGCAGTAGCTCGTGTTTGGAATGCTAATATAATCATTGATTTAGTAACTCTAGAAAGTACAAACCAGGTTCCGCTAACTATAGACATACGTGAACAATGGGCAAAAGAGCGTAAGTATATTGGTGTTGATTTCCTTGGTCAATGCTATGCAATGGTTCCTCCTCTTGTTCACTTTTCAACTAATTCTACTTACTATTTGTGGGATGTATTAACTGCTGCATTTGTTGGGAAAGCTGATCTTGCAAAGGTACAAACGATTAATAGTATTGTTCATACATACGGACCTAGCCAAGGGCGTACAGTGGAAACTGATGATGGGCGACCTGTAAATGTCGTTTATGATGTAAACCACAATAGTTTTTTCAACTATATAACTGAATTAGCAAAGAAAGCTTCTACTTGAAATTCTATCTATACGAAAAATAAATAAAGTCGAATAACTTCAGATGATGGGCCTACAAAAAAGCTTCAAATTGGCTGCGGCTTAATATTTACTTATTAAAAAGAGTATTGAAGTAAACTTCAATACTCTTTTTGTGCAGTTTAATGCTATTTGATTAGAGTTGCGTTTTACAGGTTAATCATTTCATAACCGTTTACAAAAAACGTTATTGTTTCTAGTTCCTCCTCATTTAATTCTCTATCTAGCTCTCTTTTATACGCTACCTTTATCTTCTCTTCATCGCCTTTATGAGCTTCTGTATAAGTTCCAATTGTTTTTAGTAAATGAATTTCTTGTAAAAATTCAGCCCGGTCTATAGCTTCTCCATGAGAAAGAATATAAGTTTCAGCATCAAATTTCTCTAATTCTTTTATTAATGTAAACGTTCGTTTTGTCGTATAGTTCCATTTCGAAGAAAAAATATCTGCATATATACAGTCTCCTAAAAATAAAATCTTTTCTTCTTTAACGTACATAACAACGGAATCATGTGCATGATCTCCGCCCACATGCTTTAACACACATGTCACTTCACCAAGGTCTAATTCAAGTTGGTCCTGGAACGTTAAGGTCGGAGGAATAATTTTAATATTTCTTGGTTTTTCACTGAACTCTTTTTTGATACATTCCGCACAAAATTCAATTTCAGTACCTTCTTTTACTCGTGCATCCAATGCGTCATCTGTCCATTCATATGAAACTAGTGTCTGCATCTCTTTTTTCGTTTCAGAATGTGCAATAGTTAATGTATTTTGTAGTACAGGCAATCCAAAAATATGATCCCAGTGCCAATGCGTTAATGCTACAAAATCAGGATTTGATACATTCTGTTCTTTTAGCATTTCTAAAAACAATTGTGCATGTTCTTCTGAATTCCCTGCATCAATCATTAAAGTTTTTTCTTTTCCAACGACCATTCCTAATATTGGTCTATCTGTTTCAGAAACAGGTGTCATATACCAAAATGAGTTTCCTATTTTTTTAATTTGCTGCATAATCAATTCCCCTTTTCATCTTTCCACTTGAATTCAATATATAAATTATAACGAATTGCTAGTTTTTTCTCTATAACCAAACACAATTACTTGGACTAATCTAACTTTCCTTTTCGTAAGCTAAAAATAAGTGGAAGAATCGGAGTGTGATACGATGGAACGATTATGGATTCCAATGATTGTTACGTTTTTTTCATTCGGCGGGTTACTATTAGGAGGCGCTGTTGGAGTTGCAACACGTCAACTAATTGAAGAAAAGATGCATCGCTTATACGCATTATGTGGTGGGATTTTACTTGGTTTATTATCACTTGAAATTATTCCTGAAACATTTTCAAGCTATGAAATAATAGGTCCTATACTTGGGATAGCTATCGGTATTTTAGTTATGAGCTTATTAGATAACTATTGCCATCATCCGAATATACATAAGAAAGATCAACAAGCATGGCAGACTTTCCTTTTTCTCTCTTTCGCTATATTTATTCATAATATACCGAGTGGATTTGCGCTAGGAACAGCTTTTATAAATCATAATGACTCTGCCATTCCCTTTTTAATAGCAATTGTCGTTCACCATATTCCAGAAGGATTAGCTTTAATTATCCCCTTCCTCTTTACAAAGCATAAATATATTTCATTTCTATTAACAACTTTATTACTTTCTCTTATTCTCGGGACCGGTACGGTTTTTGGAATTTTGATGGAAGGAAAAGCTCTTCATTTACAAGGACTCATTATGGGAAGCGCTATCGGTTCACTTGGTTATGTCACAATTCACGAAATGCTTTGGAAAGCTAAGAAACAGCTCTCTTTCCTTACATTTCTAACGTGGGCAGTTAGTGGATTTTTACTAATAACAGTATTTACACTATTCGCCGGTCATCATTAAAGATAAAAATTTTATCATTTGTATATTTTTCCTTTTTCTCCAAAACATAATGTTATCTACCTATTATAAGGAGGAACAATTATGTTTGGAAAAACAGCCGGTGAAGCATTAGTTGATTTATTAATTGACTGGGGAGTAGAACACATATATGGTATGCCTGGAGATTCCATCAATTCAATAATTGAGGCTTTAAGAAAAAAACAAGATAAAATTAAATTTATTCAAGTTCGCCATGAAGAAGCTGGTGCGTTAGCAGCGGCAGCCTATGCGAAATTAACAGGAAAACTTGGTGTTTGTATGGCTATTGCAGGACCTGGGGCTATCCATTTATTAAACGGTTTATATGATGCAAAACTCGATCAAGCTCCTGTACTAGCAATTTCAGGACAAGTAGAAACCGATTTACTCGGAACGGATTTTTTCCAAGAAGTAAACTTAGAAAGAATGTTTGATGATGTTGCGGTTTATAACCAACGAATAATGTCAGCTGAACAACTACCTGCTGTAGTGAATCAAGCGATTCGTATGGCATATACGAAAAAAGGTGTATCCGTTCTTACTATTCCAGATGATGTTCCGAAATTCGAAGTAAAAAATGGTGCTCGTGTTACAAACACTTCTTTTACATTGCCTGAGCTATTTCCGCAAAAAGAAGATTTAGATGCAGCGAAACTCGCAATAAATGAAGCGACAAAACCTGTTATTTTAGCTGGAAAAGGAGCTAAACATGCGAGAGAATCTTTACTTGCATTCGCAGAACATATTGGCGCTCCAATCGTACTTACATTACCAGCTAAAGGAATTGTTCCTGATGAACACCCTCTTTGTATCGGTGGATTGGGATTAATCGGGACGAAACCTTCTTATGAAGCGATGAAGCATGCAGATACTTTAATTATGGTCGGTACTTCTTATCCGTTTACTGGTTTCTTACCCGAAAAAGCAAAAACACTTCATATTGATACAGACCCCGCACAAATCGGGAAACGTTATACGACAGATATCGGCTTAGCTGGTGATGCTGATAAAACATTAAAATGGTTAATTGAAAATGTAGAAAAACACGAGGACCATTCCTTCTTAGAGCACCATCAAGAAATGATGAAAAAGTGGGAGGAAAAATTACACACCCAAGAAGAAGACTCTTCTACTCCAATTAAACCACAACGAGTTATGCATGCACTGCAGAAAGTAGCAGAAGATGATGCAATTCTTTCAGTAGATGTTGGAAATGTAACAGTATGGACGGCAAGGCACTTCCGTATGACAAACCAGAAATTTATCATTTCTAGCTGGCTTGCAACACTTGGCTGCGGTTTACCTGGTGCACTTGCTGGACAAATTGCTTTCCCGGATAAACAAGTGTTTGCAGTTTGTGGTGACGGCGGATTCGGAATGACAATGAATGATTTCGTAACAGCTGTTAAATATAAACTACCAATCGTTGTTGTTGTATTAAACAATAATAAAATTGCTATGATTAAATTCGAACAAGAAGTTATGGGGAATATTGAATTTGGTACAGACTTAACGAATCCTGATTTCGCAAAATACGCAGAGGCGTGCGGTGGTATTGGATACCGCGTCGAACAGTTAGATGACTTACTTCCTGCCTTTGAAAATGCGGTAAAACAAAGTAAACCATGCATTATTGATGTAGTTGTAGATGTAAATGAAGCACCAATGCCAGCAAAAATCACATTTGGTCAAGCAGCTGGTTATACGAAACATATGATAAAAGAATTATTTGAAGAAGGTAAGATTGATTTACCACCACTTTAAACAAAAAAGATAGCTGAAAACAATTTGTCTTCAGCTATCTTTCTTTATTTTTGTACCTCTTTATAGAAAGAAAAATCATTTATAGTAGGTTGTACTTGCTTCTCTACTTTCACTTCTTTATCCTTCCTCTTCGGCATTCTTACATTTCCTAGCTTAATCGCATCTTGCATACTATTACTAATCAGATTTCCTGACAAAATTGTCATACTATAGAAAGCGATTGGTATAAGTACAATCCATGTATGAGTAGTTAAGTGACGGAAGTTTTGACCAATTAGGCCAGTCCATTCCTTTGTTACACTATCTGCATCTGTACCAAAAATTATTGTTCCGCCAAAAAATAATTCTAACAAACCAAGGTGCAAGAGGAGTAATAAAGTACTTACAAATTGCTGGGCTACTAATAAAAGAAATGATGGTAGCATATGCGGCCATACATGGCGTTTCAACCTCTGCCATTTACTCCCGCCGAGCACAGTGGCCGCCAACATAAATTCTTCATTCTTAATACGTTTTACTTCTTGCGCTACATACAACATAACAGTTGGTACAGCAAGACAAGCAAGAACTATAATTTGAAACGCAACCCGCAAATGTAACGGAGCAGCCTCCTCTCCGCTTTCAAACATTAAAACTTCATTTAACATAAAATAGGAAATCATAATCATCGGTACAATACTAAACGGATCAAAAAAAGATGAGATAACTGGAAATGAACGTTTACTGTACATACCAAGTAATAAACCAATAGTTCCGCCAATTACTACACGTAAAATTGCGATAACGATACTGGCACCAACTGTCCATTTCGCTCCTTCAATTATTAACTGGAACAGGTCACGGCCTTTCTCATCAGTTCCAAACCAAAATTTACTCGACGGTGAAAACGGAGCAGCCTCTAATTCTCCTTTTTCGTTATACATCATCGTTAGTTCACGAATATTCCCATCGAAAAACAGCGTATTTCCAATACTAACAATCATTAGTACACTCAAAAAAGTAACACCTAGCCAAAATCTCACATCTCTTTTTACAAGTTGCCACATGTTACACACGCTCCTTTATAATATTTTGTAAAAGCGTATGTAATAAACGAAATAGTATAAAAAGCGGTACGTATAATATAACTAAACTAACTGTAAATATTTCTAATTTTGGATTTTCTTTCACGAAAACGAACATACCGTACGTATTAAACAGCCATTCAATAATATATAAGTTTGATAACATAAATAAAATATTCGTTTTTGCATAATAGACTGTTGTTAACAAGACGTTTCTTGAAATATGGTGCGTCAAAACATGTCTTAAACTTAGACCTTTGCTCTTTGCAAATATACTATAATCTTTCTCTAATTCTTCTCTGAAACGTAATAGTAGTAACTTAATAAATAATAATGTTGTAGGTAAAGTAAGGCATATTATTGGTAACAGGCGAGCCCTTTCCTCTCCAAGTCCTGCAAATTTCACTGGCATAAAACCTGTCTTTTGAAAGATTATTACTACTAGAAGTTGAGATAGTAAGATTAATAAAATGTCCGGAATACTTTCAAGTGCGACGAAAACCCCATTCCACATACGTTGCTTTGATTGAGAGCGCTGTAATACCCACACAACGATAAGATACGCAATGAGTAAAGATAGTATAAATGCCGAAATAAATACAAACATTGTCTCTACATAATGAATCCATATTTGTGGAAATAACTTTCTTGAATTCCGAAATCCATACGTAATTTCACCTGGTTGAAGTAACTTCTCTCCAAGAAACACAACTGTGTTCCAAAAACCAATTAAATCAATTTGTAATCCCTTAAATAAACGCGGTAGTGCCCCTAGGCAGATTATACATAAGATTGCAGCTAGTAGTTGTAAACAAGTAATCCCACACCATTTAGCAACTCGCATCACTATCACTCTATCCCCCCTTACAATCCGAAAGAATATTCAGAAATAAAAACCTACATATGTTACATCTCTTCAGCTATACCCTGCACTTGCTTCTTCCCACTAGGTAAAATAGCTTGATATAAACACGTAACAAATAATAATAAACCAAATAAAATAATATACAATGTATCTGCACCAATCCATTTTGGGAACAACATTGCTATCGCACCGAGAGATAGCAGCTGGAATCCTGTCGTTAATGGACTAAGTAAACTTTGAACACGTCCCATGAATGACTCTTCTACAATTTCATACATCCAGCCCGATATTGCAACATTAATAAACGGTAAAAAGAAAGTCGCAAAAGCGATACATACATAGAAAGACCATACGTGATTTACAAAGTAACACATACCGAAGAAGACCCCAGAGCCCGCCATCCCAAATACAATAATAGATTTTGGTGCATATTTCTTACCTATACTCGTTGCTACTATACTTCCAATTAGTAGTGAGATTCCTCCAACTACTCCACCAACCATTGCTAAGCTTTCATATGTTGCTGGCGCTAATTTGTATTTTAATATGTAAGTAGTGGATACGCTTAAAATACCATTTAGTAGTCCAAATACGATAAATCCTAAAAGTAATTTTTTTAAAGTTTCATTTTGGTATATATATCTAATCCCCTCTTTAAACTCTGTTATTAACATCTTCAAATTAACTTCTTTCCATTTTGTTCTACCGTTTGGCAAACGAACTTTTTCTGGAATTGAGATCGTTTGAATCAAAATACCACTCGCAATAAAGGTGAACGTATTTACTAAAATGCTCCCGTAAATTCCAAATGTCCAATATACCATCGTCGCAATCCCTACACCAAATAAAGCATATAAACTATTTACCATTTGATTAATACCTGCCGCTGCACCGTATTGGTCTGATTCTACTACTCCCTGTATCATTGCCTGTTCTGATGGAGAAAAAAATTGGATACATGCATTTTCCAAAAATAAAAATATAAAGACTAGTATGATCATCCCGTAATAAAGCGAAATTAGAATTCCGATATTGCAAATTGAACAACATATATTACTTACCGTACAAATACGTTGTCTATCAAATCGATCCACTACTGTCCCTACTAATAAAAAAAAGATTAGTGCAGGTAATGCAATCATAATTTGCGTCATCGTTGCGTAAACTGGTTGTTTTCCGTATTGATCTAACAAGTAAAACATTAAAGAAATTCCGGCAATCATAGAACCTAGTCTCTCTAAAATATTTGCTAGAAAAAAACGTGCATACACTTTGTTTCGAAATAACTGTAGCATTTCTTTCATACGTAATATCCTTTCTATCGACAAAATAGTATTATTTCAGTCATTTCTCGGAAGTCTTATTATATTTTTTTCGACCATTATCCAATCTTTTCCTTCTTTATAAAGAACATCCTATTGAAAAAGCCCTTGTTTTCATACAAGGACTTTTCCATTAAACTATTTTATTTCGCTACTTCTTCTTTCGGCATTACCATACCTTTATAAAGTTGAACAGTAATCCAGTAATAAATGAAATAAATGACTAAGAAAATCCCAATTGGCACCCACACTTTCACAAACGGGTCAACTAATATAAAGCTGAATAAGTTAAGCCCTACTAACACGTGGGAAATACCAATGATCGCTGGGAAGATAAATAAATATGAGATTTCTTTATATATACTTTTTGTTAACATACTACGTCTCACACCGATTTTTCGTAGCATTTCATAACGGCGTACATCACGAGAAGCGCCTGTTAATATTTTGAACATTAGAGAACTCGCCATCATTGCTAAAAACGCAATTCCGAGGAAAAATCCCATAAACATTGTTCCACTCATGAAACTGTTCATAAACTGATAAATTGTCATTTTTGTATATAGTTCTACTTTTGCGCCTGTTGTTTTTTCAATTAATTCTTTTTGTCTCTTATCTATATCGAGCAACAATGGTTTATATTTTTTCATATCATCTACTTTTGCTAATGTTACAGTATGTTCTGTTCCTTGAATTCCTTTATAACGCTCTTCATCTGCAATTCTTACAGGTTTTCCGTTAAATTGATTATGTGTAATTTGTATCTCTCTTACAACCACATCTTCCCAATCTTTTGGCATACGAGGAAGCTTATTCGCTACTTCAGGAGCGTCCAAAGCAGAATAGACAGGTTCAGTTAAAGGTTCAGCCACACGTTTACGAGCAGGTTCTTTCAAAGTCTTTGTATCAAAGTGATCAGAAACAAGTGGCGGTTTCGCAGTTAAATCGTTACGTAAATAATAAACTGCTTCACCATCTACTTTATACTTATACTTACTTTCTTCAACAATTTCCATTTCTTTTAATGCTGCTTTATCTTGTTCATTTGGATCATGAATTACGACATCATATACACGTGAGAAGTCTGTCATAATGCCTACGTTCTTTTGAAACGCCATACCTGCTGTCATTGCACCTGCACCTAATGCAATTAACATCGCTACAGTGCCTAGTACTCTCGATAAACTAGTTACTCGAAAACGTAACTGTGCATAAGTAAAACTATTTAATCCCGTTTCATTCCGTTTTTTATTCCCCTTAATTTTCATCACGAAAAATGGGAGCAATGAGCTAAAAATGAAATACGTCCCTAATGTTGTAACGATTGTCGCTATTATAAATCCTAGTTCAGCAAACATTTTTATATTTATCATAAAATAATATCCTATACTTACAAGTAACACACCTAGTACTGTCATAATAACAATTCGAGTTTTACTTTTCTTCACTTCATCTTGCGTTTCATCTTCACGTATTAACTCTAATTCTGTTTTACGTAATAATCGGAAACTATTCATTAAACCAGTAATGAAAAATAATATTAAGAAGAATATAGATGTAACTAATATAGCTGGTGTGTATACAGATGCATAATTACCTTTTGCTGAAATTTCCATTCCATTCATTAAAAAATTTCCTGCTACACTAGCGAGTACTATTCCTACTAAAATACCGATAATAATACTGACAATCCCCATACCAAAAGTCTCAATAAATAATAATTGTGCTACTTTTTTCTTTTTTGCTCCAAGCATCATGTACATACCTAGTTCTTTTCTTCTTAATGTAAGTAAAAAAGAATTGGCATATATGATGTAAAAAACTGTAATAAAAGAAAGCAATATTGCACCAACCCAGAAGACAAGCCTAATACTACTAATGAGACTATTATCTTTCGTAAATTCACTATTCATCGCCATCGTTTGGAACATGTAGAAAATACTAATACTAATAACGAGACCAATAAGTAAAACCATATAATCTTTTAACATCTTTTTCATACTATGACGTGATAATTTGAATAACATAGTCTCGCCCCCTACTTAGACTCAGCAGCTGAGCCCATATGAGCGAGCACACCTAAAATGTCTTGATAGAAATTTTCTCGCGTTCCTTGACGCTTTAACTCTTTATAAAGAAGACCGTCTTGAATGAATAAAATACGCTCACAGTAACTTGCACTAAACGCATCATGTGTGACCATTAAAATACTTACATTGTGATTTTCATGTAAATCTTGCATCGCTTCTAATAAACTTTTTGCATTTTTACTATCAAGTGCTCCTGTCGGTTCATCTGCTAATACGATTGCCGGATTATGTACTAAAGCTCGTGCTGCCGCTGTTCTTTGTTTTTGTCCACCAGAAACAGCAGTCGGATATTTTGTTAAAATTTCAGTAATCCCTAATTTCTTTGCTACTCCATTTACCTTCCCCGTAATCTCACTTGACGGTACCCCTTGCAAGGAAAGTGGTAAAGCGATATTTTCATAAATTGATAAGTTTTCTAGTAAGTTAAAATCTTGAAAAATGAACCCTAATTTTTGAGATCGAAAATCTGATAATGCATTACCCTTCATAGAAGTAATATTTGTGCCAGCTATTGTTACACTGCCACCTGTCGCTTGATCAAGTGTACTAATTACATTAAGTAATGTCGTTTTTCCAGATCCGGAAGGACCCATAATCCCTACAAACTCTCCTTCTTTAATACTTAATGAAACACCCCTTAATGCTTTTGACTGATTCTCATTTCTTTTCCCATACGTTTTTTCTACACTTTCTACAGTAACTACATTTGTTGACATTTCTTTCACTCCATCCCTTTTGTATAAAATTAATTTCTCACATATTTCTTATCTTTTTCTCATGTAAACCCTTAATATTTTTTTAATTTTTCTAACAAAATTAGATATATAAGTAGAATGAACCTATTTCCTATTTCCTATTTCCTCTTTCATATTCTCACTTTTCTAAAAATCGTTCCTTCGATTTCCCTTACATTTACCTTACATTTTTGTAAGGTAAACAAGAAAACACACAACTTCATAAAAGCATTTCTTTGTAAAGAGAAATGCTCTTTCTTTTTGTCAAAATTAAAAGCTCATCTTAATAAAAGTGAAAACAATATAATTTTATTGTAAAACGATAAATCTTATGATAAAATCATGTTGTTATTACATAAGCGAGGTGCTTTTTATGAAACAAGTTACAACACTCTTTTTAAAGCTAGCTATTATTTGTATAGGAATCCCAGTTCTTGCATTGTGTATATTTTTGGTGCCTAAGATCGGGAGTTTTGCTGGAGAATTGTATCCAGATATTGCTTATATGAAATCTCTCGTTTTAATCGATATGTACGCGTCAGCGATACCTTTTTACTTTGCTCTGTATCAAGCTTTTAAACTTTTAAGCTATATTGATAAGAACCAAGCGTTCTCGGAATTATCGGTAAAGGCATTAAAGAATATAAAATACTGTGCCATCACGATCAGTACCTTGTACTTGCTAGGTATGCCACTCTACTATCTCATGGCGAAAAAAATTGACCCTCCAAGTTTCATACCAATCGGATTGACCATCATTTTCGCCTCTATGGTGATCGCCGTTTTTGCTGCTGTTCTCCAAAGACTTTTACAAGAAGCTATTAATATAAAATCAGAAAATGATTTAACGGTCTGAGGTGGAGGATATGGCAATTATTATTAATATTGATGTGATGTTAGCAAAACGAAAAATGAGCGTAACGGAGCTTTCGGAGAGGGTCGGGATTACGATGGCGAACCTTTCCATTCTGAAAAATGGGAAAGCAAAAGCGGTTCGTCTTTCAACATTAGAAGCGATATGTAAGGCTTTGGATTGTCAACCGGGTGATATTTTGGAGTACAAAAGTGACGAATACACTCAATAAAACATACAACAACTTTCTTCAACCAATGGGATTAGATAGTGAAATTAAGATGAAGGGATAGCGATTAAGCTATCCCTTCTCTACGTTTATTATTGTTATTTAATATATCTTTAATTACTTTAAATTCAGTATTACATATTAATGTTGTGTTTTATTATCAATCTCTATTTCCTATTTTTCATTTCCTCTTTCATACTTTCCACAAACGCATCTAGTTCAACAATTTTTGACTCCTCTTCACCATATTTTCGTACATTTACAGCTTCGCTTTCCATTTCCTTATCCCCAATAACAAGAACATATGGAACTTTTTGCATTTGTGCTTCTCTAATTTTATACCCCAATTTTTCATCACGTATATCTTCTTCAACACGAATCCCAGCTTGTGCTAATTTATGTGCAACTTCATTTGCATATTGTACATGTACTGCATTTGAAACAGGAATTACTTTCACTTGAACTGGTGCCACCCATACTGGGAATGCGCCTCCAAAGTGCTCAATTAATATTGCTAAAAAGCGGTCTAAAGATCCTAAAACTGCTCGGTGAATGACAACTGGTCTTCTCTTTTCATTCTTCTCATCTATATAGTTTAGGTCAAACTTCTCTGGCATTTGGAAATCAAGCTGGATTGTACCGCACTGGTGACTTCTATTTAAAGCATCTTTAATGTGGAAATCAATTTTCGGTCCGTAAAATGCACCGTCACCTTCATTTAGTCGATATTTATAATTTAATGATTGTAATACATTCGCTAATGCTGCTTCTGCTTGCTCCCATAACTTATCATCACCCATTGAATCTTCTGGACGAGTAGAAAGTTCTACTTCATACTGGAATCCAAAAGTTTTATATACGTAATCAATTTGCGCCATTACGGATTTAATTTCATCTTCAATTTGTTCTGGTGTTACAAATAAATGAGCATCATCTTGGCAGAAAGTACGAACTCTTAATAATCCGTTTAATGCCCCGCTAAATTCATGTCGATGTACTTGACCGAATTCACACATGCGAATCGGTAATTCGCGATAGGAATGCAATTTATTTTTAAACATAAGCATATGGCCAGGGCAGTTCATTGGCTTTAATGCAAAACTTTTATTGTCTACTTCTGAGAAATACATGTTGTCCTTGTAATGTCCCCAGTGTCCTGATTTCTCCCATAATTCTTGGTTCATCATAAACGGAGTGCGTACTTCTTGATAATTGTACTCTTTTTGAATTTCTCTTAAAAATGCTTCTAATTCATTGCGAATAATCTGTCCTTTCGGCAAGTAAAACGGCATTCCTGGAGCCTCTTCTGAAAACATAAATAACTCTAATTCACTACCTAACTTACGATGATTTCTCTTTGCTGCTTCCTCAACAAAATGTAAATATTCTTCTAATTCTTTTTGAGAAGAGAATGCAACACCATAAATACGCTGAAGCACTTGATTGTTACTATCGCCTCGCCAATATGCACCAGAAACATGAGTTAATTGGAAGGCTTTCAAATAGCCTGTTGACGGTAAATGTGGTCCTCTACATAAATCTACAAATTCACCTTGTTTATATAGTGTTACACTTTCCCCATTAGGAATTGCTTCTAAAAGTTCTAATTTCAGGTGATCGTTCATTTCTTTAAACAGTTTTTTTGCCTCTTCTCGCGAGACCTCAACTCTTTCTATTTTTACATTTTCATTTATAATCTTTTTCATTTCTTTTTCGATTTTCGGTAAATCTTCTACGTTTACACTACTCGGAAGATCCATATCATAATAAAATCCATTTTCAATGATTGGTCCTACTCCAAGCTTCACATTACCATAAATTCTTTTCACAGCTTGTGCTAATATATGTGCAGCAGAATGTCTTGCAATTTTTACCCCTTCATCTGAATCCATAGTAATGATTTCTACTTCCGCATTTTCTTCAATATTTCGGCGTAAATCAAAAGACTGATCATTAACTTTTCCTGCAACTGCTTTCTTTTTTAAACTACTGCTAATCGAACTAGCAACTCCTTCTAAAGTAATGCCTTTCACAAATTCTTTAACGCTACCATCTGGAAATTTAATTTCAATCATCTGTTCTTTCATTTTTCATCTCTCCATTTCATAATAAAAAGCACACTCATCCCTAAAATAGGGACGAGCGTGCTTATACCCGTGGTTCCACCCAGATTCCCATCACAATATGCAATGGCTTCTTTTACGGTAACGTCGTTTACACGGCACTAGATACTTAATTT
>Ga0102589_1001050_pt1 | contig 42037 bp, 49 predicted proteins | sample AraplaMF_Col_mLB_FD_76858 | JGI IMG/M metagenome (GOLD analysis project Ga0102589, IMG submission 76858) | Arabidopsis root microbial communities from the University of North Carolina, USA - plate scrape MF_Col_mLB | ecosystem: Host-associated > Plants > Roots > Endosphere | place: USA...
AAACATGAGCTCAAGGAGCGCATTATGGCCGGCATCGATGACGTCAATCGCCATCCCGTCATCCATACATGGTCCTACAAGCTCGCCGAGCCCGCTTGATATGATTCGAACCACGAAAACGGGCTACTAGTCGGTTAAAATGCGACTCGGGGATGTTGTCGGTTCGGGGTCGGTACGACATGTGAAAGCGGCGGCTTTGCGCCGCCATGAGCGGTCGTTACCGGATCGCCCGATCGCACCGTCTGTTGCAAAAACAACCGCCTTTTTCGTCACGGTGATTGCGACCAGATACTCCGAAGTGTTCTTTCGACTTTTTGAGACAACTCGACGAACTGACGTTTTTCCTCGAAGTTCAGGAGGATTTTTACGGTACGGTTCAATTGCTGCTTGAGCCGCCACCGAGACACGTGGAAATGATCATGTCGAATGTTCATTAAAGATTAGGCGATTAGCATAAGAGAGCGTAAGGTTCGCTGTCGGCCTATTCTTCCGGGCAGAGCCGATTGGGAGATTCCATGTGCTCTTGCCTAAAGGTAGGAGTACCTATGATGAGTGCCAGGTCGAGCAACTATGTTGCGCCAACGATTATTGGTCTTAAAGCCGTCACGACGTATACGAAAATCCCCAACCCTCCACCAGCACAAAGCAGGCTGCATAAGTTCGCAATTAGCGGTGTGCCCGTAGGTGAACGCGTCCACACCAAAGTTTGCTCGATGAGTGATTTGCGGCGTAGGCGGGAAAAGCACGCTACTTGATCAGTGCCCGAAAATACGCGTGGGAGAAATTTATGACCACCCCGCCACCGTTCGAAAGTATGTCTCTCGAAGAGAGGACGACCATCCTCAAGGCACTTGCTCATAGGATACAGATTTCCGCACGTGTCGCTGAGCGTGATTGCGATCCAGTTTGCCAGTTGCTGCTGGCACTCAGTGTTAGACTGGCAGGATGTTGTGAAGAGGTGGCAGCAGACCCACTTCGTGGCGACGACGTTGTTGAAAAAGCCCTCAGGTTGCTCAGTGAATTCGCGCTGCGTCGACCTGAAGGCACGATCCATGAGTTCGCAATCACGTCGCGGCACTGATCTTGGGGCCAATCGATCAGTGCGACGGCAAAAGGCGATTGGTCCCACAACGCCAAACGCCGTTTGCCGCCCAATTCTCGTCCCGAGGTCTAATTTCCGCTGCAGAGGAGAATGAAATGACGGACGTTCCAAAGACTGGATTGCCTGGCGCGCCGGGGAAACCAGGTAAGCCTGGTACGGGCCAAAACCCTGGAAAGGGCGGGTCAGGCGGTGCCGGTGGAAAGTCGGGCGCACCCGGAAAGGGAGACGGGAAGACCTAAGGAACCCGCGCCATCTTCAATCATGAAGCAGTCGTGTGGTTGGTATCGGAAGCAATCGGAAGCCGTAGTTGCGTTAACTTTTGGCATCGGTCCTGAATGGTTTGGTGGGGATCGCTTGGGAGAAAATAATTGCTCTCGCCAGTTTGACGGAGGAGCGCGTCAAATGCTGATGTTCCCCAACTCGCTATCCGACGACCAGATTGAGGTCGTAACCGCCACCGTTCAGAAATGGTGCCAGTTGAAGCAATGTGCCGTCGACGGTGCCGAAGGTCGGCATGCCGTGGCAATTTGCTTTGATCTTGTCCAGTCGAGCCACAACACGGCGCTACTCGATCATTTGATCAGCGCCCTGGGGCCTGAGAATGTCGTAACGGAGGAGCACAGTGGGATTGAAACGACAGTCCGTAACACAAGAGGAACGGCGTCGGCAACAAGCTGACACCGATATGGTAGCTCGCACCATCATCGAGCAACAACGCTTGGCCCGTGAGGCAAAGACCGCTCGTCTGCGAGCGCTTCGAGCGGAATTTGAAGCAGGCTGGTCTCTGCCTCCTCGTGATGAAGAAAATCATCATTAAGATTTAGGCATTGGCGATACCGCACCGCCCCTTAGATTTGGTGGTCTGGCTGACCTAGTGAATTGCCCGTCAGGGAACCCCCAAGGATACTGGGTCAGCTAGTCACATTAATCCGCGATATAAAATCCGTCTCGATATCACGAGCATCTTGCGCGAACTTATAAGGTTTGCTTAATATACGTTCAGGTTCAGTTGCGGAGCCCCACACCAATATTTCCGAATGCCTTACCGGCTATTGATCTGCTGGCGCTCCGTCGTTTGTAGGAGGTATACGAGATGCTTCAATCACTGATGAGCCTATCGGACGAAGACGTATCCGCCGTCATCGCTGCCATTCACAAGTATTGTGGCGAGCATGGATATGATTTGCACAGCCCGCAGGGCAGGCGCACGATCACGACTGCGCTGGAGCTTGTGCAGACCAAACGCGGAATTGAAACGCTGATGATTGACCTGGATCAGCGGCTGCATTCTTAGCCGCGAGAAATGCGGGTGTCTGGGCCCGCGAGACCAGCTGGGCGCAATCGGGCGGTGTCGTTGCAACTTGCCGCTTGATACGGAGACCCTTCAACGTCGCGTCCAGCTGGTCAATTTTAATTGGCAGCGCCGGCACCAATCACGGTCCCGTCGATCACCTCAACCGTCTCTGTCTGGGTCAGTGCCCTACCGGCATTCCATTGATCCAAGGCGTCAAGCATCGATGACTAGTCCTGCTTATGGTTCACGTCCACGCCGATGGTCTGCTTCGGCGCTCCCCGTCCACGGTTCAGCAGCGAGTTTTTCTGCATTCACCACCGTTGCCGCGTTATAGTCGGGCTCGTCAACCGTCCGAGCGACCTTCACCAGCTCCGGCATATGCCGATGCGTCATCACCCAGAGACTCGTGATTGTGAGAGCTCCAACGTACGCCCTTGGGTGGAGCCAGGCGCGCTTCAAAGCGCGACATAGCTCTTCCACAAGACATAGAGGCTGACCGTGAAGATGACGGCGCGGAAAATTGTCGCCAGAGTGTTGCGCTGGTCCGCAAGGCGGGTTGCCGCGATCGTGCCAATGATGCCGCCGCCAATGCCACCAGCAATGAAGTATCCCGCCGTTGCCCAATCTACCAGGCCGGATGTCGCATAGTTGGCCGCAGTCGTCAGACCGAAGGTGCCAACGGCCATGAGCGATGTCCCAACGGCGTTGATAAGGGGCATTCCGGTTGCAAGAAGCAGTGCCGGCACGATAAGAAAGCCACCACCGATCCCGAAGAAGCCTGAGAAAAGCCCTGTTACCAGTGCAATCGCCGTCGTCTTGCCGTGCACGGCCATTGTTAGCGAGTGGGCGTCGATGTCAGGGGCAGTGCGGGTCTTTCGCATCGCGAAGCTCACGAACATCATCAGAAGGCCGAACATGAAAAGCAGCTTCTGGCCGTCGACGAGCTTTCCAAGGCTTGATCCGAGATAGGCGCCGAACGCACCTGCGATGGCAAAAATCAGTGCGCAACGCCACCATACATGGCCCTTGGCGGCGTGGCCTGCCAAATTGAGATAGGCATTGGCAGAGACGGCAAGCGCGCCGGTTCCGATCGCCGTATGCGGGTCGCGCATGCCCACGGCATAAATCAGAAGGGGTGTTGCAAGGATCGAACCGCCGCCGCCGATCAGGCCCAGCGTGCATCCGACCAGCGAGCCGGAGCCGAGCGCGAAAAGGACATGCTGGAGCGCCCCATTCACAGCGTCATCTCCCCCAGACAGATCCGGGCAGGGCGTCGAGCGGGATCTTCAGGTAGCGCCGGCCGTCCGTCTCGGGTTCTGGCAGTGCACCCCCGCGAATATTGACCTGCAACGCATGCAAGATCAGCTTCGGCATCGGTAGCGTCCTGTCACGGGCCTGCCTGATCTCGACGAATTCGGCGCGCGAGCGACCGGCGACATGCGGGTTGTCACGGCGCTGCTCGGCCACGGTGCTTTCCCATAAGGCCTCGCGTCCGCCTGGCATATAGTCGTGGCCGGTAAACAGCCTGGTCTGGTCGGGTAGGGTCAAAATGCGTTCGATAGACGCCCAGAGACTGTCGGCGCTGCCGCCAGGGAAATCGGCACGCGCCGATCCACTATCAGGCATGAAGAGCGTGTCGTGTATGAAGGCTGCATCGCCGACGATATAGCTGATCGATGCCAGCGTATGTCCTGGCGAGTGCATCACATGGGCCTCGAGATCACCGATCCTGAAGGTGTCGCCATCCGAAAACAGCCGGTCCCATTGCGATCCGTCGCAGGCAAGGTCTGGCCAATTGTAGATATCTTTCCAGATGCGCTGGACTTGCACGACATACTCGCCGATTGCAGTTGGCGCGCCGGTGCGTGCCTTGAGGTAAGAGGCGGCGGAGAAATGGTCGGCGTGCGGATGGGTATCGAGGATCCATTCGAGCGTCAGATCATGGATGGCAATGTGTTCGAGGAGCCGATCGGCACTGGTCGTGTCGGTCGACCCTGATTTTTCGTCGAAATCAAGCACTGGATCGATGATGGCGCATCTGCGCGTCTTAGGGCAGGACACGACATACTGGATGCTGCCCGTTCGCGCGTCATGAAAACCGGCGACCTCAGGCTGCTGCATGGATGGGTCCTTGATCGACTTTTTCTTGATTGGCTGAAGCTTCTTCAACAAGGCCTTGCTCAGCTCGACCCTGATCAGTTTGAGCCTTGCTAACTGGACCCTGATTGGCTTGACCCTGATCACCGTAGTTGGGCCCGAGAGCGCCTTCACCGGCTGCAACGCGCGGGAAGAAGATCGCACGGCTCGGATCGAAATCGTAATCTTGCTCGTAGGCAGTCGCGTCGGCTGCGATCTGGGCGACGCAGTCGAGAATGAAACGGGCCTTGTCGTCGCTCAGAAGGACGCTGAAGTTCAACCTGATGAAACCGGGCTTCATGATCTCGTGGCCCAAGAGAATAGCCTGTCTGATGGCCTCTGACTGTTCATCATCGATCGACAGAAGCCTGTGGACGTAAGGCCCCGCACAGGCGCATCCGCCACGTGCTTGAATGCCGAAGCGGTCGCTCAGCATCCTTGTGACGAGCTGCTGATGAACGTAGCCGCCTCTGCCGTCTTTTACGCGAAACGAGAAGATCGGAAGCCGGTCAGGGTCGGTGAGGCCCAGGATTTCCAGCCGCTCGACCTCTTCCCAGGCGCTGAAAGCACGTTTTGTGAGACTGTGATTGCGCTCAGCCATCGCCTGCGCACCGATCGCATCCTTGACGATGAAGGCGAGGGCTGCCCTGATATCGCCAACGACATTCGGCGTGCCGGCTTCTTCGCGGGCTTCGAGGCTATCGCTGTAATCATGGGCAATGGGCGAGACGAACTTGACGGTCCCGCCACCTGGCCACGAGGGCTTGGTGGCAATCACCGCGTCGCGCCGAACGATCAGGATGCCGGATGCGCCGGGCCCGCCGATGAACTTGTGCGGAGAAACCACGATGGCGTCGATCTCAGCGCCTGGTGCCGGCTGCATGGCGATCGGCACATAGGGGCCAGCACCGGCATAATCCCAGATCATCCGGGCACCGGCAGTCTTCACAATTCTGGTGATCGTCGCAACGTCGCTGGTAATGCCGGTGATATTCGATGCGGCAGAGAGCGTGCAGATGGTCAGGTCGGCTGCACTCTCATCGAGCGCTGCCTGAAGATCCGCAAGATCAGGGCCGCCGGAAGCCTGCTCGGCAATCTCGACGATCTCCGCACCGCTTTCGCGCCACGGCAAGATATTGGAGTGATGCTCGTAGGGACCGATAATGACGCGAACGGACCGGCCGGATGCGATCGCCTGGTTCACACCGAACAGCGAGACGAGCCTGTTGATGCCTGAGGTCGCACCAGAGCCGGTGAATATGACCGCATGGTCTGAAGTGGCGCCGCAGAAATCAGCGATCAACCCACGCGCCTCCCGGCGCATGCGCGTCATGAAGCCCCCGCAGTAGGAGGCCTCCGTGTGGCTGTTTGCATAATAGGGTAGGACGTCTTCCAGAACGAAACGCTCGACCTGGTGCAATGCTCGACCCGATGCGACGTAGTCGGCATAGACAAGGGGCTTTTCGCCATAAGGCCCGGAGATCATCGCATTTGCCCCGACAAGCCCGTCGCGAAGGGCGGCAATCGTATCGGCACTCGCCAGACTGTCGCGAAATTTCGACAAGGCCGTTGCTGTTGGCTTGTGCGCGAGGCGGGGGCTTTCCACGGTCGTTCTCCTACCTTGAGTAACGACGCAGATAGTAATCTCAATCAGGCCAAGCAAACTCACCTGTTTCTAGGCGATAGTGATCGAAATTGGGTCAAATGATCCAAGTGGCGGTTGTTTTGATTAGTTTTGATATGGTCTCTTTCTCACCCTCGGTTCGGGGACGCGCAGGTCTGGGGCCGATTCATCTCAGGGGGGAAGGTCGCCTGATCAGAGCTCCGGCGGGATCGCACAGCAAGGCCGACGCCCTGACGATGGCAAGGCGCCGGCGAACTGACGAACGTGGGTCTCGGGCCTGCTAGCCTTCGTAATGCCCGGATGCAGCTTCCTTGGCCGACTTTACGACGACGGCAAGGTTGACGCCCTTCGAGATGGAGGTGCCGGTCTTTCTGAGATCGGCAACTTCCTTGAGCTTGCTGCGCTCCGGTGGATTAAGCGGGATGACGGTTCCCGCGTCGAGATCGGCGACCCAAAGACCATCTTCGCCGGTGATGCTGATGACAACAACTGCGCCCATGTTCACTTCCCTCCACGATAATCGGTTAAAAGCCTGCCTTCTTGAGGCCCTCGCGATAGAGGTCCTTATGCCATTGCTCCTTGCTGGGGACTGCCGCCAGCCAGGTATCGACGTCGAAGTTCGGATTTGCCTCGCGCACGCGGCGCACCAGCACGCGTGCCTTGTCGGCATTTCCGATCATCGCCCAGCTGGCTGCAGCCAGGCGATCTGCAAGGCTCGGATCTGACATCTGGCCGATATAGTCGATCGACGACGCAAATTCTCCGAGCGCGTAATTGGCACCTGCCGCCGTCCAGAGATACATGTCAGGTGTCAGCGGGTTGAGTTCGATTGCGCGTTCGATCTTCTGCAGTGCCATGCCGGGGCGCGAGCAATGGACGAGCGTGTCGGCGTGATCGGCAATCACATCGGCATATTGCGGAGCCAGCGCCTCGGCGACCTCCATTGCTTCGGCACTCTCGTCAAAGGCGCCCTGCAAAAGCTTGGCAACGCCGAATTCGCGATAACCGTCGGCAAAGTCCGAACGCTTCTCGATCGCCTGCCTCGAAAGGTTCTCGGCCTGTTTCAAGAGCTCGATGTCGCCGCGCGCCGTCAGTAGCCACTCTTTCGAATAGGTGCGACCCATCGCGCTCAATGCCGGAGCAAAGTCGGGACTTGCGGCGAGCGCTGCCTTCATCTCCTTGCGCGCACGGCGCAAGTTGGGAAGCGTCATGCGCGCCATGTCGCGTTTGCCCGCCAGATATCGATGATAGGCTTCGGGATTGAGTTCGATATCGGCGCGCTGCTCTTCGTGGCGTGCAATCTCGCGCGACACCGACAAAGCAACCTGGCGGGAGATCGCGCGCTTGTCGCGCAGAAGATCGAGACGGTGCAGGCTGAAGCGCTCGGCCCACAAAACCTGCGCATCGTCCACGAAAATCAGCTGGGCAAAGAGCGTGACGTCGTCGCCGCTGCCGCTGATGCGGGTCTCAAGGACATAATTGACCGACTGCCGCTCGAAGAAGGCAGCCTGGGTTTCGACGTTGTGACCGACCTGAACCGCGGAGTAGGGGGCAATCACCCGCAAGCTGTTGAAAGCGCAAAAGCCGATGGTGATGTCCTCGATCAGTGACGAGGCGATCAGACCGGCATCCGGGCTCACCGATTGATTGCTTGGTGGAAGGAGCACAAGTCGCGGGATCGCATGGGCGATACCGCCTCCCTCTACCGGCAAGCCGCCATTGGTGCCATTGCGAGCAGGCGCCTTCGCTTCAGCTGGAACCGACGCGCTGCCACCATTCGCCTCTGATGCCGAGAACTTGGTGCCGCGCTCAATTGAACTCCGACGTTGCGCGAAATAATTCTGAAGCGATTCAACATCTTGCTCGGCGTTGAAGATCTTCAGGAGTAACTGCAGTGTTTCCGGATCCTGTGGCTCTGAGCGGAACAGAATGACGGCTGCCTTGCGCAGGACTTCGCTATCGTCTCGCGTCTGGGCGTCGCCATGAGCCTCTCTGAGTGTGCGTTCAAGAAGCTCGATGTTCCGGTTTGCCTGATCGACCAGCCAGCTCTTGAACTCGCGGCTCTGGACCTTGACCGGCCCCAGGAATGGCTGATCAAGCAGTTTGACGAGCCGGCGCAGGCGCGAGAAGGGTGGAGACGCCTCATCGTCGGCAACGAGCTGGATATCAGACGTCAGCGATGCGTGATCGATCGAGATCGTGCTGCCCTCGAAGGAGACGAAGCTTGATCCGAGATCGCTCTGATAGGCCTTGATGCGCGACAGAAGCTTTCGAAGTGTTGTGTCGGATGCGCCATTATCCGTCTCGCCCCACAAGAAACGGGCAACCGCTGTGCGATAGGCCGATCCCTCATCGAGCGACAGCAGGTAGGCAAGGAGCAGCAGTCCCTTTTCGGGCAGCGCGATGACACTGCCATCCTCGCCAGCCAAGCGCAGCTTTCCAAAGGTCTCCAGAACGAACGTCATATCACCCCTGATAAGCCCGATTCCCTTGGACGCGAGCGCGTCTGATGTCTCACTCTGTCACGATGTCAGGCGACATTCAACAGCTGCATTCGCGGTTGCGAGACGCGAAGGTTGTACTATTCTGTCGTGGAAGCTCCATCGGCAGGCGCTTTGAGATCTCAACGGTTGACGACGGCAGCAAATGCACGTGGATGTGGGAGTGGTGGTGTCGGGATGAGGGTAATTTTTGCCGGACCAACGCTCTATGGTGCCGATTTTTCCGATGCCGGCTACGTGATACGACCGCCGGCAAGGCAGGGCGACGTCTATCGGGCAGTCGTTGAGGGCGCGAATGTCATCGGGCTAATCGACGGGATTTATGAGCATGTGCCGGCGGTGTGGCACAAGGAGATCCTGTTCGGGCTGTCTCAAGGCGTCCACATGTTGGGAGCCGCCAGCATGGGCGCCTTGCGTGCCGCAGAGTGTGCGGCCTTCGGAATGACCGGCATTGGTGAGATTTACGAGGGCTACGCATCCAATAGGCTCGAGGACGATTCCGATGTCGCGCAGGCCCATGCGCCGGCCGAAATGGGCTATCTTCCGCTCAGCGAGCCGCTCGTGAATGCACAGGCGACCATAGCGCGGTGTCTGGAGCTCAACCTGGTCAGTGGTGAGGAGCATGACGCTCTGCAGGCAGAAGCCCGGGATACGTTTTTCAAGGAGCGCAGCTATCGGCAGCTGGCGCGGCGAGCGATCCGGGACGGCGAGCGTGCCGAGCGTGTTCTTGCGATACTGCGCCAAAACACTGTCAATCTGAAGCTTCAGGATGCCCGGCTTCTGATCGAAGCGGTCGTGAGGACACCGGATCAGCGGATTGTGCCGGATATGGCGTGGACGTTTCAGGCGACGGACTTCTGGAAGGTTGAGTTTCCGGATTGAAAGTCGGGTGAGGACGGCTAGGTTGGACTGCGCCTTCGCTTGCCGCCGCTCACGTCCGATCCGACTGTAATTAACATTGAGCGAGGGGCCCGCGCCGCTGGACTGTATTCCCGCAATTAAGACATCCGGGAAATTGCGACAGCACGCTCTGACATTATTCAATGTGCGAGGACGAGCTCCGCTGTTTTTTCGGGAATCGCAACCGCCAGACTCTCAGGGTGCTTTGGGTGATTTTTTTGAGTTTCAGTCAGTCTGGCCGCCTCCCACTCTTGAGCGGCTTAACCTGGACCATGTCGTCGTCCAGTGGCGCGAAAATGTCTGAAATGTCGCAGGACAGCGCTGAAGCAATCTTCTCGAGGGTAGCGACTGTTGGATTTTTTCTCCCGCGCTCAAGGTGCCCAACATAGGATCGCTCGATCTCAGCCGAAAGAGCTAGATCGTCTTGTGAAATTTTCCTGGCCACCCGTAACAGCCGTAGATTTATAGCAACTCTCTGCCTCGCATCCATGGCAGAGAACACAACATTTGACATTCTATGAAACCACGTATTATAGAACTATGAAACAATCACAGCTTGAATCTTTTCGATCGTTCGCGCCGGTGATGGAGATGTTCATGGAACTACGCCAACTCTCTCTTTTCCGAGCGGTCGCCGAGGAGCTTCACTTCGGCCGGGCTGCGATCAAGATGAATATCGCCCAGCCGGCGCTCAGCAATCACGTCATGGCACTAGAACGGGAGCTTGGCTGTCCGTTGTTCATCCGCTCCACACGTCGCGTCGAGCTGACTAGGGCAGGGGAGACCTTCTATGATCGTGCTGTTCGTATTCTTAGCGAGATGGAACTGACGACCGAGCTGACACGCGCTGCAGGCGGCAGTCGCATTCGCCAGATCAAGATTGGCACCGTCTATCCAGCCACCATGGGCATGCTGCCCCTGTTCCTTGGCAAGATCGCCCGTAAATTTCCCGATGTCCGTATTCACATTGCTTCAGGCAACACCGGCGACATCATACGCGGACTGGAGACTGGACAATTGAACCTCGGGTTCATCAGGCCGGTCGAGAATATTGGATCGCTGCGTTTCTTCTCTGTTGCCCATGAACGCTATCTCCTGGCGGTAGCCGAGAACAATCCTTTGGCTTCGCTCAACGAGATCTCCATCGAAGACCTGCGCGATCAGAAGATCATTGCCTTCAACCGGCAGAACCTCTCTTTCACCGAAAGGTACTTCAATGAGAAGTTCGAGGAATACGACCTGACCAAGAACGTCGCCTATAGCTGCGACGACACCTATTCGCTGGTCTCTCTCGTCTCTGCCGGTCTTGGGATCGGCTTTGCACCGGAATGGACGACCGATATCCCGAACCGCAGCTTCGTGCTCAAGAAGGTGAGGGGGATCGACTTCAAGATCGGACTTGGCATTGCATGGTCGAAGGAGGATCCAACGGCGTCACGAGATGATATCGTCGAGATCGCGAAATCAATGGTGCGGCGGGGGTAATCCGTTGCGCCCGCTCGCCTATCACTGCCATTTCGATGCCAGCGCCACCGCGTCCTGCCCCGGCTTTTGGTCCTGCCAGGCTCGCGCCGGCTGCAACGGCTTTGCCGTCCTCCTCTTCGTTTCGGCCCTGCGGGTGCCAGCCGCCGCTCTTAGCCCGGCTTTCGGACCGCCGTAGCAGGTCGCGGATCGAAGGCCTGTCGGGTAGTGTCACCTTCGATATTCCTTTTAGCCGATATGTGTCACTGGGCCAGTGTTCCGCGGCAATCATCCGATTGCCGTCATTCGCTATATTTGCGATCTCGTGACCACCCGACGGACGGCACACGCGGGCCAAGGGAACCACATTCCGCCACGACCCAGGAATCGAAATCACTGACGTGCGTTGCGCTTGTTGTGTCGGATGGTCTTGACGGTATCGAGCGCGACAGCGTCAAGGTCATCGTCCGTCAGGATAACGTGGTCGTTCTCGCCACTGGCGTGGATCGGCTTCGAACGCTGGGGCGGCGAAACCTGCTTCCCAGCGAAGCGCTAATTTTAGTTACCCCTTGGCCTCGTTTTATCCTTGACCGGTCTCCCGGTAACGGAATCGACATCTCGTGAAACGACCCGATTGCCCGCCCCTGTCGAGAGTATGGAACCGAACCTGCTCGCACTCGCTCGTCGCTGGCGTCATCGCGACCGGATATGAGGACATCTGTCATGGCTCAGAAATACTATTGGAAAGGCTATCTGAAGCTTTCGCTGCTCACCTAGCGTGGCAACCACGGACGCGAGACGCGGAAAATAGATTGAGCGCACGCCAACAGGTATCGGCCATTGATGCACGATCGTGGCCCTAGGAGGCGATCCATGAGCACGTCGACCGTATTGTCCCGGCGGGCTTTCGTCATCACGATGATCGATGGTTTGCTTGGTGCTAGAGGTCATCGCCTGAGTTTCACCCCCGACGACGATCAGCGTGGCTCACCGTTTAATCCGCCAAAAATCGGTTTCAACCCACCGACGACTGAATTCGGGGGGTACATCGCGTGAACCGCAAAGCGGCGACGGACAAGCTAGTTTTTTACCCGTCGCGTCAGATGACCGCGAGGACGTAAAGCAGTACGTAAATTGCGATACCCACTGCTAAAAGGAATTTGGGTCTGAGCATTTAGCGAACCCGCCACATGACGGTTTCCGCCTCGTTGTTCGATGTGATGACCTGATATCTGTCGTCGAGGTAGACTCGAACTGCAGTCCTCTCTCCATCGCTGAGAGGATGGTCTCCTTGGATGGCGGCCTCAATTTGAGACATGCTCACAGCGCCGGAAATCTTTCCTGCGCCGATGAGGCCCGAAAGCGTTGCTACGGCCTGTGTTCTCTTCTCCATTGAATTTTCCTCCGTTGAAAAGCGTCTTCTATTGCATCATCCTCCGCCTCGTTTCAATCTGTCGCTAGTCCTCGATTGAACTCGGACGAATTATTCTGCGTTAGTTCATTTGCATTCTCCGTCATCGAGGTAGTGCTTCATGAATGGCATGGCACATTGCGAAACCCATTGCTACGCTCCACGAGGATATCGAAGGCAAGGCCGGTTCGCGCCAGGCGGACACTGGCGAGGAAATGGCGGCACTCCGCGGCGAGTGGCCTAACAAAAAGCCGCCCGGGTTCCGCCGCGCTGTCGTGGCGTCGTTCCAGGTGCTTGGGTATTTCGTCTCGCGGGGCGGGTACGAGCAGCTTTGGCCGATGCCGCCCACGCAGCGGGACGGAACTATTGTTGCACTACATGGCCGAGATCGGGAAAGTGAGCTGATCGCCATGGAAAGAGCCAAGCTTCTCCAAAATAGCCGCAACTTGCGCGGTAGCGCGAGCGCAGGCGACACGACCCTGCAGCCGAACCTTCCTCTTGTTCCTATGCCGGCGCCACTCGAGCCGTGCCTTGCTCTCCTGAGGCTGAAGCCGCCCGTTGGCTCCGCATGGATGGTACTGCTGCTAATGAATAGCTCGCCACCCTCCTGGTCAACCTTGAAGTTCATCGACCCGGCATCAGGCGGAGATGGACGACGCAAATGAAAAGGCCCTCGACCTGCTGCTGCGCTGGGCTGCAGACCGTTCATAGCCACGTAAAGACGAACATGCGAAGGGCGGAGGGTTCCCGAGATCACACTCACACAAGTTTTGATGTCCTTGCCACCACGAGCTGGCGAGGCCTTCGTCGACTAAAACCTCGGATGGTTCTCACCGCGCCATCGCTTCGATATCTCTTAGAGCCGCGACGATCGAATAAACATCATCTTGATAACGACGATCACTCTCCGGAGTCGCTTGGGCGAGGCTGCGGGCGCTAACGATATCGGCGGCGGTAAAGTCATCGGTGGCCGGACATTCTCTGCCGTGCTTCTGCATCGCCACCTTTGCCACCGCTAGCAAGCGGTTCCGTGTCGCCACGGCGCGGGCGGGATATACTTTCATAAGGCAGACTCCTGTACGTGGGGGGGAGCCGAGAGTTTCAGCGCCCAATTCCCTCCGAGTGAAGGGAAGCCAATGGATGCAATTCGGCGGGACCAAACACGGATCGAAGCGATACGTTCTGATCACCTGTTCCGATCACGACTACTTCTGTTTTCTCGACGTTCTTGTTCCTGTCTAGGACGGCCCCAGAAAAGGCCATCTCTGGTGGTTCGAACTCCATAGTGATAGGCACTCGTCCCAGAGGCAGGGAGTAACGTCCTAGCGGACCCTTCCTTGATCGGGTTTGCCCTGCCTTTAGTCGCCGTTTCGATAGATCACAAGCGGCCGGTGGGCAAGGGGCTTTTCTTGAGCACGAAGAGGCTGGGGAACCTTGTAACCCCCATCGCCCAGTCGCTCGCGAAGGGCAGGGCAAATAGTGATCGAATTCTCCGATCCATCACCGGTCCAGTAGCCCTTGGTGGATCGAGGCGCGCCCTAGAAGGTGAGACAAGCGCGTCGACTAGATGTAGCTGAAAGCAATGATATCTTCGTGGTTGCCAGCTCAGCGTTTTTCAGTTTTGCGACCGATCGGCGACGCCCATGGAACTGCGCCAACTATCTCTATTTCGAGCTGTCGCGGAGCATCTCCACTTTGGTCAGGCTGCGATCAAGATGAATATCGCTCCTCTCTGAACCGGTAGGGATGTGCCCCAAAACCAGTTTTCTCTCCGCAAGGATAGGCGGGTCGCGTCGTCGCATGCAGGTGCAGGGCGGCGAAAACTAGACAGCAGACTTCAATCAAAAGACGCGTTCACAGCTCTTCGGTAGTCGACTGTAGCGTAGCGAGGTGATATCTGCGTTAGAATAAACTATAACTAGCGAAGCGCCTACCGAGGCCGCAGTTGCCAAGATCATTTCCTGATGTGGAGCTGGACTTGGGATATAGATTAATTGCGGCTGGACCGCGGAGATCGGGTAGCGGAGCTGGGCTTTTTCATGTTGGCGTAGTGTTATACAGCAGCTATATGTGGCGGTGGGCAACGGCATGCGTGCGGTCGCATTGAGAGTGGATTACCTATGAATATTCTTTTGACGGGCGGAACCGGCTATATCGGCAGCCACATCGCTGTTGTGTTCGCTCAGATGGGGTACAGAGTCGTTCTATACGATAATTTGTCCAACAGCACCGAAGACGTGGTTGAGAAAATCAACGCTATCGCCGGTAGCCGCTGCATCCTAGCGCAGGGGGACGTTCGCGACACTGCGCTGCTACAAGCCACTTTGAGCCGCCATCGAATAGATGCAGTCGTTCATCTTGCCGGATCGAAAGCCGTGGCCGAATCCGTTGCGCGGCCCGTTGAATACTACGCGAACAACGTGCAAGGGACGATAAGTCTCTTGCAAGCGATGAGTTCTGTAGGTACGAGGATGTTAGTCTTCAGTAGCAGTGCGACGGTTTACGGTCAGCCTAGTTACCTCCCGATAGATGAAGCTCATCCCACTGGTGTCACCAGCCCTTACGGCCGCAGTAAACTTCACATCGAAGAGTTATTAAAAGACGTGGCAGCGTCCGATCCGAATTGGCGCATCGTTTGCCTCCGCTACTTTAACCCTGTTGGGTCTCATGAGACAGCCCTCTTGGGAGAGAAACCAATTGGACGGCCAAATAATCTTGTACCCTTTATCGCCGAGGTTGCGATTGGAAAGAGAGACATTGTCCGAGTTTTTGGAGACGACTATCATACACCCGACGGTACTGGTCTTCGCGACTATGTCCATGTCATGGATCTCGCAGAGGGCCATGAAGCAGCAATGAAATTCCTGCAGTTGAACACTGGTTGGCACGCTATCAACTTAGGTACAGGGATTGCGCACAGCGTACTGGAAATGATCAGGGCGTTCGAAGTTGCTGCTGGGAAAAGAATCCCGTTGGAATTCGCGCCTAGACGACCAGGTGACGTTGCAGCCTGCTTTGGCGATCCAAGCAAAGCAGAAATAGTGTTGGGGTGGAAAGCAACAAGGACTATCGAAAGTATGTGTCGGAGCACATTACACTTTTATACCAACATGGAGGCCGCCCACCAAACTCGTAGTTGACAGCTGCGCTAAAGCGGTGAGTTTGCGCACGCAAGTCAAAGAGGCACCGGTTGATCTCGGCCAGCATTATCGAACGACTAAATCACTTCGTCAACTCGTTGTTGCGGTTTCGACCTTTAGCAGGAACAGTCACTCTATTTCTTGAGCTTTATGGCGTTTCCAGTATTTTCAGCAGGTATCTTCCATAAGCGCTTTTTCCATACGACTCGCCCAGCTTCAGAAACTGAGCCGCGTCGACAAAGCCGAGGCGGTAAGCGATTTCCTCTGGGCAGGCGATCTTGAAGCCTTGGCGACGCTCCAAGGTTGCCACGAATTCGGAAGCATCAAGCAGGCTGTCGGGTGTACCTGTATCGAGCCAAGCATAACCGCGTCCCATTTGCTCAACGGTCAAGGTGCCACGCTCGAGATAAGCTCGATTCACGTCGGTAATCTCCAACTCGCCCCGCGATGACGGTCGCAGATTTGCTGCTATATCCACCACATGCTTGTCGTAAAAATAGAGGCCGGTTACAGCCCAGCTGGACCTAGGTTTCGTGGGCTTCTCTTCGATCGAGATCGCTTTTTTCTCATTGTCAAATTCGACAACACCATAGCGTTCCGGGTCGGTGACGTGATACGCAAACACGGTAGCGCCGTCATTGCGTGCCACGGCGCTCCTAAAGAGATCGCTGATACCATGCCCAAAGAAGATGTTGTCACCGAGAATAAGGCACGAGCGCTGGCCATTAACGAAATCGGCACCGATAACGTAAGCTTGCGCGAGTCCATCTGGCGATGGCTGGACCGCATAAGATAGCGAAATGCCCCACCTCGAGCCGTCCCCCAAAAGTGCCTGAAAGGATGGTAGGTCACGAGGTGTAGAGATGATCAGAATTTCACGGATGCCAGCCAGCATCAGAGTTGACAATGGGTAGTAGATCATCGGTTTGTCGTAAATAGGTATGAGCTGCTTGGAGCTAACCAAGGTCATAGGGTGCAAGCGCGTGCCGCTACCGCCTGCAAGGATTATGCCCTTCATGTGCGCTCCTCTCGTGCGAGACGTTTAATGACGGTCTCTGTTGATTGCTTCCAGTCAGGAAGCCTGACACCGTGAACCAGGTGAAGTTTTTCGCAGTTCAGTCGCGAGTTGGCCGGCCGTTGTGCGGGAGTTGGATACTGAGTTGATGGGATGCGGACAATGGTCGCACTTGGCAACCCCCACCGTTCAGCTGCTGCAAATATTTCGGCAGCAAATCCAGCCCAACTCACATCGCCAAGACCAGTCATGTGAAATATGCCCCGTAGCTCGGGATCGTCTCTATTCAACAGGTTGACGGCAACACGTAGTACGCCATCTGCAATATCAAGCGCAGAAGTCGGATTACCCATCTGATCATCAACCACGTTGAGACAATCCCTCGTTTGGGCAAGCTTCAACATCGTCGTCAAAAAGTTCCTGCCGTAGGGACTATAAACCCAGGCAGTCCGGAGAATAACATGGTTGGATGTAAGTCTCGAAACTGCAGTTTCGCCAGCATGCTTCGAGCGTCCGTAGGCACCCAGTGGGCTCGCGAGGTCGGTTTCGACATATGGGCTTGACTTGTGGCCATCGAAAACATAGTCGGTCGATATATGTATGATCGGAATGTCGAGGCTCTTTGCGGTTTTGGCGATCAACCCTGCCGCAATGCCGTTTACTAACGTCGCGGTCTCCTCATTTGATTCTGCCAAATCAACATTAGTAAACGCTGCGGCGGAAACAATCACGTCCGGATTCGCAGCCCGTAAGGTCATTTCGATGCTGTCGGAGGCGGAAAGGTCAAAGTAGGGTCGTCCAAGGGCGACAACCTCAAACTCGTTACCGAGCGCTCCGCGCTCCAACAGGGACCGTACGACTTGTCCATTTGTGCCTGTGACGATCATGCGTTTGGGTAAGCAGCTCATATGACGGACCCATCACTTTGATCGGACATAAGTCCTAAGCGCGCTCCAGTATAGGCTCTTCGGAGCGGTCTCCACCACCATTCATTTTTTAGATACCAGTGTACGGTTTTCTCGATGCCGGTATCGAAATTTTCCTGCGCGCGCCATCCGAGCTCTCTCTCAAGCTTGGTTGCGTCGATCGCATAGCGGGCATCGTGGCCGGGACGATCGTCGACGTAGGTAATAAGCTCTTTGTGGGACATCTCCTTCGGCGCAAAGACGTCCATTAGTTCACAGATGCGCGTCACGACATCAATGTTCCGACGTTCGTTGCGGCCCCCAACATTGTAGGTCTCACTAACGCGACCACGCTCGGCGATGATGTCCAAAGCATGGGCGTGATCTTCTACATAGAGCCAATCGCGAATATTTGTTCCGTTTCCATAAACAGGCAGCGGTTTGCCATCCATCGCGTTAAGGATCGTTAGCGGAATAAGCTTTTCCGGGAAGTGGTATGGACCATAATTATTGGAACAGTTGGAGACCACTACTGGAATTCCGTAAGTGCGCTCCCAAGCTTTCGCTAGATGATCTGACGCGGCCTTCGACGACGAGTACGGAGAACTTGGGTCATAGGGTGTCTTTTCGGTAAAGAGGCCGCTTTGACCTAAAGACCCGTAGACTTCGTCCGTCGATACGTGAAGTAGGCGAAAACTCAACTTCTGCGCGCCGGGTAGTGTTTCCCAATAATGGCGCGCACATTCAAGTATGTTGAACGTGCCTAAGATATTGGTCTCAATGAATTCCGCGGCACCAGTGATAGAGCGATCAACATGGCTCTCGGCCGCTAGGTGCATAATGCGATCGGGACGAAAGCTCGACAGCGCCTGAGATATAGCGAACTGATCGCATATGTCCGCTCTTAGAAACCGATATTCTGGCCTGTCGGCAATTGCCGTTAGTGATGTTTCGGTGCCCGCATATGTAAGCTTGTCGACATTGAGGACGTCGTACCCTTTTTTCTGTACGAGGTAACGAACCACGGCTGAACCAATAAAGCCAGCACCACCTGTGACCATCACACGCATGATTGTTTCCCTAGGCAAAACTTTGAGGCGGAGCGGCGGTATAACTAAAGACGTTCGCAACCTCGTTAAGAAGTGGCTGTCCACGATCCTTGTCGGATAAGACTGCATCGCTAGCCGCGACCGGCCAACTTATCTTGAGAGAGGGATCATCCCAAGCGATCCCTCGATCGTGCTCAGGGCTGTAGTATTCGGTGACCTTGTAACTGATAGCGGTATTCGATGCCAACGTACAAAAACCATGAGCAAAGCCTGGTGGGACCCACAACTGGCGACCGTTTTCTTCCGATAGCTCCTCAGCAACAAATTGGCCAAATGTCGGCGAACCCGTGCGAATATCAACAGCTACATCGAGCAATGCGCCTGCCGTGCAGGAAACAAGCTTTCCTTGGGCCTTCGGTTCTAACTGAAAGTGCAGTCCGCGTACTGTTCCCTTCTCGGCCGACATCGAGCGATTGTCTTGAACAAAGGTATAAGGACCGATTTCGTCTTCAAATAGAGAGGCTCGAAAACTCTCCATAAACCAGCCGCGCATGTCTCCAAATTTTTTTGGAGTTATCAAGATTGGTCCCGGGATACTAAGTCTCTGATACAGCATTATCTTTACTCGTTACCGATATCGTTTTTCTTCGCTCTGGCCACTATGGACTGTTGTCAGGTTGCACCCGCCCTAATCTCGCCCGCGACATACGTTTGATGGAGAAAGTCGTCACAAGGAGCCGGTTTTCCGTTGTGAAATCACTATCTTCAGGAACCGCCTAAGGGAAGCCGGTACATGGGGATAAAGCCGGTAAAATATCTTTTGAGCTGTCAAGCGTGGTTCTAAGAGCAGCGCCCACCGCTTCCAGCGCAACAAGGGGCGAAAATAATTTCGATCGCTGGAAAACGAAACTCCATAGGCCTTTAGCTTCGAAAGTTTCCGAATTTTGAAACGCCGAAATAGATTCATCCACCCGCGCTTAACCAGTGGGTTTTCTCGTTGTTCTGGAGTGAAGCGCTGGAACAAGAGCATCGCTTCGCCCAACTCTATCTGAATATCGTCCCGGCAAACCTCAGTCACCTGATGTACGGCATTCGTGGGCGTGGATATCAATGCCTCCGAAGTAAACGCGAATACATTGTTTTGGCTAAGCATCCGGAAATAGTAATCTACATCAACAAGCCACTTCATCCTTGTATCATATTCTAGACTAGCCGTACGTCGGCATATCGTCGTGCTCGGCGCGCCGATGCAATTCCCGAGGAATAAGCTCGCTGGATCATTCTTCAAGGCATCTAGTTGCTGAGTAGTAGCGCAATGTATGCGCTTGATGCCGCTATCGACGTGGTTCACCAGAGTGGCACAGAAACCAAAGTCAGCATCTGGATTGGAATCCAGAAGCTTCACGAACAGACCTAACGCATCGCGGCGGATAAAATGGTCGTCGTGGTGCAAAATCTTTATATAGTCGCCCTGTGCCAACCGCAGAGCCTTGTTCCAGTTTTGCGGTGATCCTAGTGCAGGCGAGTTTCGTTCGTAGCGGAGTTTTTGCCCGAAGGAGAATTCAGAAAGCAGTTCGTACACGCTTTCGTCGGGCGAGTCATCCGTTACAATAATCTCGTAATCGGTGAAGTCTTGCGCCTCCACTGATCTCAGGGTCTCCCGCAAGAACTCGACTTGCTTGTATGCGGGAATGCAAATTGAAACCTTCAAAGCCACCGCTCCAAAATTCTGATTATTTTGCGTGCAACGCGCTGATGCAGCGATCGGCGGCTGGACTGCGCTGCAACTGTTACTTGCGGGAGAGGTAGTGCCTCAGAGGTGAAGTAGCCCTGCGCCCACCAGAGAGGCTTTATAAGGTCAGCTTTTCGCCCATCAACAATTGATTTGCAGCGCTGCCAAGCTTCTCGATTTACGCGTTCTCGTTCCTTATCACCTGTCTCGCCAGTTAAGGAAAGATTTGTGTTACGAGCAGCAGTGCTGACATAGTATGCAGCAGTGAATTCCTCAAGCACCGCAGGTTGGTGGTGGAAAGCTAGCCTCAATAGAAAGTCCCAGTCTTCCGACCTGTTTAGCTCCTCGCAAAAAGGCATCTCTTGCAGGCGCCCATCCAACCTGTTTCTATCGATGAGGAAGCTATGGATTGGTATAAAGTTTTCTTCCCAGAGCGCTCTCAATGAGAAACTATGTCGCCGGAAAGGGCAGCTCTCGGAGATCGTTTCGAGTGCGTCGTCTTCTTTGCGCAGCACAACTTGTGAGTATGCCCACGCCCGTCCGGTATCCACTATCGCTTTCAGCAGAAGCTCAACATGATTGTCCTCAAGCGTATCGTCATCGTCGAGGAAACCTATATACTGGCCGCGTGCCGTGAGCCAACCTAAGTTCAAATTTTCTGCACGTCGGTCTCCCTGCCCGATATTGTGGACAACCCTGATAGCCATAGTGGGAAACTCGGAAACAAGACTGTTTACATTCCGCAAATGTTCGTCGTCGGCGCCTTGATAGACGATCACGAGTTCAAGTAGGGGCGCTTGATTTGCCACAAGGCTATGTATCGCACGACGGATTTCGCGCGGCCGACCGCCAAGCGTGCGCATCACGATGCTAACCAGACCTTGTGTTACATTTGTCCGTTCTCTCATCATTGGCTTATAGCTTTGGAAATTCGCGAGAGCAAAACCTTTAGGCGCATGACCGTCCGCGCCAGGACACTTGGTCGGAATCGCTCGATCGGCAGCGCTATGTCCTCTTTCGAGATATAGCAGTTGGTGAGCGGGTTCTCTGCTAGTTGTGTTAAGTTAGATCCTACCCTATGAGAAGTCTCCAGAAATTTTGCCCGGAGCTGTCTGTGCAATGCCGCTGGTTCCCAGTATCCGCTTTCTGTGTTCGCAGCCTCAAGTCGTCGAAACCAGGTAGCCAATTGAGGCATGTAGTCGGTTATGGGAAGGCAGCGCTCCAGAATTACGCTTTCGTGTAGCGTGAGCTCTTCTTCGCTCGGAGAAATACCGCACTCTTTCAACATTTGTTGCCGCACTCTCAACGAGGCGGCGTATTGTCTAGCTGATGAATCAGAGCTGACTTGATTTGCGTGCAAGCGGTAGTTTAGCACAACCTCTGGCAAATTGGCTGCCTCGACTGACAGAAGTATCCGGCTCCAGAGGTGATAATCCTCAGCATGCCGGAAATCGTCGTCATAACTCATCAGGCCCTGATCGATCAGTTCACGCCTGAACATCAATGCAGGATGGGCGAGGGGGCAATAAAACAGCATCGCTGCTCGGATATCACGGTGATTTATTGGGAACTGAAAGGAATGGGGAACGACATTCCCGAAGAACCGGATGGCGCCTCCGACGATGCTTACACCCGGATTCTCTTTGAGGAAAGTCGCTTGTCGCCTGAATCTGTTGGGATCGCAGATATCGTCTGCGTCCATGCGTGCGATCAGTGGAGCCCGACACTCTTGGTACGCTCGATGGAGAGTCGAGATTAGCCCAATATTCGTCTCGTTGCTCAGCAGTCGCACTCTAGGATCGGTAGCAAGCGATTGCAACCGAGCGTATGTGGTGTCAGTGGATCCGTCGTCCACCACCAGAAGCTCAAAATCCGTGAAATCTTGCTTCAAGACGCTTTCTATTGCGGCCGCGATGTAACGTTCTGCATTATATGTAGGTAAAACTACACTGAGAGCTGGAGAGGCGCCGGAAGTCATAGGCGGACCCAACGTTCTGGTACAAGGTCGCGCGCATCTGGCGAATCACTAGCAAACCATCGCGATGGAGCAATTGTGATCGAATCTGGCCGACCGTCCAGCCATGCACCCCACCAGCTAAAAGAACTATTGGCAATAACGTGATGCCGGCAGGCGGTCATCAATCGCAGATCCTCGTAGTTTGTCGAAGCATCATTATCGCGTACCAGGTGCATGGGATAAGGCATGATAAGATTCGATGCGACCCAGTCCGGATCATCGGAAAACACAAACAACACCGGGTCAATTCCGGTCGCACCACGAACATATTCGACCGCTCGCCTATAATATGCGAGATCACAAGTACCGTGAAGCGCGGCAGCCGCGGGAGTGGAAACATAGTCTCCCCGTCTGATGTGCAAAGATACTGAAGGTGTATTACCGATCCGCTCCAGCCAGCGCTCGCTTGATTGGCTTGGGGCTTTGCTGATCGTAAAATCTGTACGAATGACTTCACGAAAGTCGCTGAAGTATCGTTCTGTCTGCCAGTAGCCATCCAAATAGGTGCCATCCGGTAAGTCAAGGACCCGCTCGTCGAAAGTGAAGGCACGTTCAGAGTATACCGTCAACGGTGACGGCAGGAACCTTCGCAGCAGACCGTAAAGCCTCCCCTCACTTGGCGCGTTGGGTAACAAATTTTGAGGCGGTTCAGCCAATGCTGCGTCGAAACAGTCCATGCCGAAGGTATGCGTTCGGTAATCAAAGAAAGCGCGACGATCTATGCAAAATGGCACACCGCGCCGTTCGGCAAGGGCACGTCCCGCGGCATACTGAAACATCTGGTTGCCGAGACCACCAATCAAACGACTAACTATCATGATGACAAACCAAGTTCCAATGTTAGCTCGGCTATACGACTCTGCGCTTGTGGTAGTGGTAGCTCCCACCAGCGACTCTTGAGAATCGCGTCGATTTGGGGTTTTGAGAACCGAACGCCAACACATCGCGCAGGTGACCCCACCATGATGGAATATGGTTCTACATCATGGTTCACGAAAGAGTTCGCCCCTATGACTGCACCGGTGCCAATCGAAACCCCACGGCGGATGATGCTCGAAGCGCCGACCCAAACATCGTCGTGGATAACGCAGCTATCGCGCGTAAGCATATCATAGGGCTCTTTGTAGAATAGAGAACTGGTTGATATCTGATCGAGGAAATGCTCTCCCGGCCCAATCAGGACACCATCAGCGATCGAGACATAGCGGCCGATTTGGGCCTTAGTTACGTGACAGTTGAATCCAATATATGTGTTGCCACCAATCCTAGTGTCCGGCGATATTATAGTGCCTTCCATAATCTGGGTGTTTTCGCCATCGAAAAAGGTAGCATTCACACTCGTGGAATCGATCCTCTTCACCAGAGGCATGTGGATGGAGCCATCGGTATCATTTGTCAAACAATCTCGAGCTAGCCATTGCGCCCATTGCACGGAGGCCGGGCTTAATGGCTTGCTCAAAGCAGTTCGTTGTGGGTCTGCTGCTGTCAGTAGGTCCGCGACGCCTTGTGCTAAGCCATGTCGCAATATCCATTCAGCGGCGCTGCGCTCTGTTCCTGAGTGAGCTGTCGCATCATGAAAGGCGGTGAGAAGCGGCGTCACTTCCGGTCGGAGACCGCGAGAGACTATAAACTGAGCCAATCTTGAGATTAGCTTTTTCACCCATAACTTGATTGTTTTTTTTGCCATAGTCTTTTGAACTATCGTCTCCAGTACGAAAGGAACTTAGCAATTCTTTTATCAGTTGATTTTCTCGCCCCATTGCTATTCACCGAGGGAGCGACGTGCTCACTAGCCGGGAATCCGCCGTTTGGTACGAGTCTGATCTTTTTCGCAGGACTTTCGGTCAGATTACTTTGTAGCACGTTTGAAAGACTGGCAAAAAACTGCAAGCTCGACAAATAGTACATTCGAGCACGGCTGATTTCTGAGATGCGTTTCTCGTATGCGTTCGGGGAATTCAACAGTTGTTCAATTGCCTCCAGAGATTCGGCTGGATTATCGATGTCAATTTGTAGAAATGCATTATCGGACACGTAACGGCCAACGTTCAAGCAGCCGTGATAAATTGGATAGCAGTATGCAAGCAGCGCGTCCGGGAGCTTTTCAGTTAGAAAGTCGTTGCCTGAATAGTTTTCCAGTACGATTGCAAACTTATATGGGGCGAGCACGTCCCATTTTCGCTCAAAGTCTCGAATGCCCCGGCCCCAGACATCTACACGATCACCAAAACGTGCCTTGAGTTTAGCTACGAATTCTAGCCTCGCACGATGGCCATCGGTAAATGCCTTGTCAGAGGAAATAACGCATATATCCCGAACTTTTGCGATCGGTGTCATTGCCAATAACTCGTCGTAAGACTTTTCAACGAACCACGGGTGTCCTTGTTGATGCCGGATTTGTCGATTGTGCCGTAGGTCGTGACGTCCACTGATTACGTGATAGAACTGCTGTATGTACCCATTCTGGTAGGAACCAACGGAGTCGGGCTCGCCCGCGATAAAAATCACGTTTTCGGGAGGGCAGATCGTTTCGTCGGGTGACGCAAGCGATTCAAATACCACCCATGCGTCACAACGCTCTAATGGCTGGTCCAGATGAAACCTGAATGGTCCCCATTCCAACGATTCAGCCGGAGTTTGGCGTGCCCAAGGCCAGTCAGGGGCGCACGTGGTAAGTTTGATGTTGAGCATAGTCAGTCGGAAATCCGTTCGATCTTCCAGTGCGGCTGCATGTAGACATGCCCGAAGGTTTGCTCTCGCTCATGCTGAACGTTGAACATCTTTGGACGCGTAATGCGAAATGGCTGCAACGCATTGCTAGCGAAGAAGTCGCGCTGGGCGAATTGGCTGGAGTGCACCTCTAAAACATAGTCGCCGGCAACCAAGAACTCTGCTGGCATCCGGGCCTTAGCGCGGTAGGTGCCGGGCTCGACATTCTCTAGCTCTGGCGAGCGATCGGCGAGCAAAATACGCGTTATTATCTCGCCAAATACACTCTTAACGTAAAAACCGATCCTGAAATCGTGCAATCTCTCTTTGACTTGGTATATCAACTCCATATCCACGGGGAGGTCACCGTCGAAATTGAAGTTAGGATCTTTCCGTCCACCTTGGGTAACAGTAAAGGCAAGCAAGTCGATTTGTTCGGTTTCCAAAGGCATGTTTGCACCATCGACATGCATGGCATGACGCATGTAGTCACCAATGGCATCATCTACGCGTGTTTTTCCTTTGATGCGGCCATGCTCAATCAGAACAGCGGTCTCGCACAGATCCTTGACTGCATTCATGCTGTGGCTGACAAACAGAACAGTTCGTCCCTGTGATGCTAGTTCACGCATCTTTGCGTAAGATTTTTGCTGAAAGCGTGCATCGCCAACTGACAACACCTCATCAAGCACGACTATGTCAGGCTCTAGGAATGCTGATACTGCAAATGCCAAACGAACATACATACCGCTCGAGTATCTTTTGACCGGCGTGTCGAGGAAGCGCTCGACCTCTGCAAAATCAACGATTGCGTCGAACTTCTTTCGTACCTCCGCCCGAGACATTCCAAGTAATGCGCCATTGAGATAGACGTTTTCTCGACCCGTGAGTTCCGGATGGAAGCCCGTTCCGACCTCCAACAAGCTACTTAGCCGTCCGCGAATCTCGATGCGACCCTCTGTTGGGGACATCACTCTTGACAGAATTTTAAGTAGCGTGGACTTACCAGCACCGTTGCGACCAACGATCGCCATACGCTCACCCTGCTCGACGTCAAAACTTATGTCACGCAGCGCCCAAAAATCCTCGTCCGACGATGCATCTCGCGATCCAGCGCCTCGCAGAACCCGCCCGAACAAACCGCTTTTTTCGCTGCGACGCTCTTCCTCATGGTGAATTCTAAATTTTTTCGAGATTCCTTCAACGATGATGCTTTTACTCATGGTCAGATCGCGTCCGAAAAGTGATGCTCGCTACGGCGGAAGAAACGCAGCCCGGCCCAAAGGATTGTCGAGGTCACGAAGAGCGAGAGAGCAATTTCTGTGGGTCGCAGGGTCTGGCTCTCACCAAGCAAGCACCAACGAAAGCCATCGATTATTCCCACCATGGGATTTAATGCATACAGCGTCCGCCATTTCTCGGGGACCAGGGAACTTGCGAACCCGACAGGCGATAAATACACGCCTAGCTGCAGAACGACTGGAAGCAAATGTCGGAAATCGCGGTACCAAACACTAAGTGCAGCAACCCAAAGGCTGGCACCAAGAATAAGAGCACACAACTGGATTAGAAAAAATGGCAAGGCTAGAATTGGCAGACTGGGCGGCATGCCGTAGAAGACTGACATTACAAGGTAGACCAAGAGCGCAAGAGTAAAATCAACCAAGCCTACTAAGACTGAGGCCAACGGGATGATTAGCCGCGGAAAATAAACCTTAGACACCAAATTAGCATTGCCGACTACGCTATTGCTTCCGTCAGAAAGTGCGGCTGAAAAAAACAGCCAAGGCAGCAACCCGGCAAACACCATCAACGCGTAGGGCGCGCCATTCGAAGGCAAGTTCGCAAGTTTTCCAAAAACCAAAGAAAACACTAGCATGGTTGCAAGAGGCCGGACCAGAGCCCAACTGATACCCATGGCAGTCTGCTTGTAGCGGACCACCATATCTCGCCAGATCATCATCCCGAGCAGCTCGCGGCTTTCCCACAGTTCTTTCCAGTAGCGCTGACCGTCGGGGGTGGAGGTAATGATGGTGACTTGTGTTGAGTGTCCGTCAAGACGCTCCCGATCGTGATCCAATGCTGTCATTTGCTCGCCAAACGCGTAAGATCATCTAGCGCCGACCGGAGCAGTTCGAACTGCTCGTCAAGCTCGAAATGATGGTTTCCGATAAAAAATCCGTTGGCGTCGAGATCGTCGGCGTTTCTCAGCTTCCCATGAATTTCATAGTTAAACCATCGAAGCACTTCGTTTTTTGCGAAATTACCGGCAACGATAGGTCGAACATCAATCTTATATTTGTCGAAGATGCGAATGGCTTCCTGACGAGTAAACGGCGCGTCAGGTTGAACAATCAGACTGAAACCAAACCAACTGCTTTCGCCGATCTCCTTCTGCGTCCGAAGATGCGGATAGTCGCTCATCAACGCTAGAAATTTTTCGGCGTTGCGACGTCGTGCAACAATCATCGAAGGTAACTTGCGAACCTGTTCTATACCGATCGCTCCGCTCATTTCCAATGGACGGAGGTTGTAGCCGGGGAGTACAAACCTGTACGACTCCACGAAGGCGTCGTCGCTTTTCGTCCCTGTGAGCAGGTTGGACTTTGGCAGGTTCCGCGTCCATCCGTGCGCTCGAATGGAGAGCATTACATGATAAAGCTCCTCGTCGTCAGTAACTACCATCCCACCCTCCATTGTAGAGATGTGGTGACTAAAAAACGAGCTGAAGCTGCCCATTATGCCAAAGCTACCGGTCTGGCGTTCATCAAACGTGGCGCCTAAGGACTCGCAGTTGTCTTCGATGACAATAATGTTGCGTCCACTTACGATTTTTTCAATCGCGCGGAAGTCGTTGGGATTACCCAACAAATTTACAACCATGATAGCTTTGGTGTTGTCTGTGACGGCTTCAGCAAGCGCTGTTAGATCATAGTTGAGAGTATCGCGATTGATATCCACGAACTTCAGCTTGAGATCATATTGCTGAAGTGGGTGGTATGTAGTGCTCCACGAAACGGCGGGTACTATCACCTCATCCCCGGCTAGAAGTGGGTTCTCCTTGCGAAAACGCAACGCGGCAATCATCAAAAGGTTTGCAGAGGAACCTGAGTTCACCATGACACAGAAGCGACTGCCGGTGTACGCCGCAAATTGCTTCTCGAACTCCTGAACATGCGCACCCATGGTGAACATATTGGACGCGATAACACGTTGTATTGCCTCATACTCTGCGTTGTCCCACGTCGATGTGGCCAGGGAGTAGCTGTTTGTGGTCATGCTTTAAGTCCTTGCAAATAAAACTCGTAGGTTTTTGCTATGCCGTCATCGAGTGTTGTGCCGGCACGCCAGCCCCATTTTTCCAGCCTCTCGATCGACACTAGTTTTTGCGCCATTCCTTCCGGCTTGGCGAGGTCGTGCACGAACGACCCGGAGTAACCCACTATACGTGCTACGGCTTGGTAATATTCCAATATGGAACGATCGGACCCCAATCCCACATTCATAAGTTGCGGCAATGTCTCAAAGTTTTCCAAGGAGTGCCATATGCAGTTAGCAAGATCGCCGGCATACATGAATTCGCGCCTTGCTTGGCCCGTCCCCCAAACCTCTACTTCATTAGATTTGTTGACGCGCGCTTGATGCATTTTGTGTATGATTGCAGGAACCAGATGTGAATTCGTTGGGTCGAACTTGTCAAAGCGTCCGTACAAATTGCAAGGGATGACCGTCTTATATCCGAACTGCGGATCTTCTCGACTGATATAGTCGCATAGTCTTGCAACTAAAATTTTGGCTAACGCATATCCCTCGTTGGTCGGTTCAAGTTCCCCTGAAAGTACCATTTCTTCTTTGAGAGGATTAGGTGCATTGCGAGGGTACATGCACGAACTTCCCAAGTTCAGCACTCTCCTAATACCAGCTTTGCGGGCCGCCATGATAACATTCCGGCCAATGTCGAGATTATCGACAAGGAATGCTACCGGTTCGCGGATATTGGCTTGAATGCCACCAACTCGTCCAGCAGCATGGACCACGACGTCGGGAGAAGTGCGCGCCAGCCAACTGTATACAGCTTCATAGTCTCGTAAGTCCAGTTCATGGCTACTGGGTGCAACGATTTCGTGTGAAGCCGCAATTGGACACTCGACGAAGTTTTGTCCCACCATTCCACGACGGCCAGTTAAGAATATGCGCATTTGCCACTCCGCTCTTATATAAACATTCTTACGCGGGGGCGTTAATCACGACGATCGAAAGCTTCATAGCCATGCTGCTTCACCAATTCATCCCTCTGCGCGGAGCTCAGATCCTCTCGCACCATTTCGGCCACCAACTCGGCGAATGTGGTGCGAGGCACCCAACCTAGCTTGTCTTTCGCCTTCGAAGCATCACCGAGAAGTGTTTCGACTTCGGTTGGGCGGAAATACCGCGGGTCCACCTCGACAATGGGGCGGCCGAGCTCGCCATCGGTTCGGTTGATCCAGTAGCCCTTTTCATCGATACCCGTCCCCTCCCACCGGATCTCTATGTTGAGCTCTTTCGCAGCAGCGTCGACAAAATCGCGGACGCTGTACTGCACTCCCGTCGCTATAACGAAATCTTCAGCTTCCTTCTGCTGAAGCATCAGCCATTGCATCTCAACATAGTCCCGTGCATGCCCCCAGTCCCGTTTGGCATCCATGTTACCCAGATAGAGGCTCTGCTGCAGGCCAAGCCTGATCCGGGCCAATGCGCGTGTAATTTTCCTTGTAACAAAGGTTTCTCCGCGATTAGGGCTTTCATGGTTGAAGAGGATGCCGTTACAGGCGTAAATCCCATACGCTTCGCGATAATTCACGGTGATCCAATATGCATACAGCTTTGCCACAGCATACGGACTTCTGGGGTAGAATGGAGTTGTTTCCTTCTGTGGCGTCTCTTGAACCAAACCATACAATTCGGACGTGCTGGCTTGGTAGAACCGAGTTTTTTTGGTCAGGCCGAGTATTCGGATGGCCTCCAGAATCCTGAGTGCTCCAAGGGCATCAGAGTTAGCTGTATACTCTGGCTCTTCAAAGCTAACAGCGACATGACTCTGAGCTGCTAGGTTGTATATTTCATCCGGCTGAACGTTCTGAATAATATGTATAAGGCTAGAAGAATCCGTCATGTCCCCATGATGAAGTACAAATCGACCGTCCGAAACATGGGGATCTTGAAACAGATGATCGATGCGATTCGTATTGAAAAGCGACGATCTTCTCTTTATTCCATGCACTTCATAGTTTTTTTGCAGCAAGAATTCCGCGAGATAGGACCCGTCTTGTCCGGTAACGCCTGTTATAAGAGCGACTTTCTTCATGTTTCACTACCGTGGAATCTTGAGTATCAAACGATAACCGCAGCTCATTTTAAGAATGACATAAGCGGATCGCGACTGGGTTGCAAAGAGGATGAATTTTGGGCGGGAGATATAGGAACTCCCGTTTCCGGTCAACATAACTTATGTTTCACGGGGTTGAAGGCCATAGGCGTTTAGGCCTGGTGTGCACCCATCTGTCTGTAAAGCAAGAGTGTTTGCTCGATTACACGCGTCGATGAAAATTCGGCCGTCACCCGATCGAGACCTCGGTTACCCATTCGCTGACGAAGATCAACGTCTCTAATAAGTCTTATTAGAGCTGCCGCAAGCGACTGCGCATCACGCGGTTGGACAAGCAGGCCGTTGTCACCGTCCCGTACAGCAGATCGACAGCCCGGTACGTCGGTCGTGACGCAAGGTAGCCCTGCGGCCATAGCCTCTAATAGTGACTTAGGGAGACCCTCCCGATATGATGGGAGACAGGCAATAGAAGCTTGCTTCAGGACGTTTGCCATATCAGTGCGAAATCCCCAGAATTCGACGTATCCCTCATTCTTCCAAGCATTTATCACTGAAGCGTCAATAGCCGCTCGATTTGCCGGATCCACATCTCCTACTACAACGAACCTTGCGCTAACGCGCAGATCTCGTATTTGCCTCGCAGCCTCGACGAATTCACCAATTCCTTTGTCCCACAGCAGCCGCGCGACGAGAACAACCAATGGCGATGAGGATGATAGATCAGCACGTTGGTAATTGCCCGGATCTACACCTGCACCAGCTATAAGCACCGCGTCCCTCTCGCGCACGTATCCTTTTTGAACAAACGCGGTTAGATCATCTCTGTTCTCGAATACCACCTTACTTCCAATGGGATTTAAGAGCGACTTTAACGCTAGCGCGAGCAGCGCGCGCAACGCTCGAGCTAACAGCTTTTCTGACGAGAATATATAGCCACCGCCCACAATGGCGTTAATCAAATGCGGAACCTTACAGATCCGAGCCGCCAATGTGCCAATGAGAATGGGCTTAAGAGCTACCTGATGCAAAATGTCAGGTTTTTCCGTGCGGAGAATGCGGATTAATTTAATCAGGGTCATAAGACCTAAAATCGGGTTCACCGAACGACGATCAAGTTTCAAGTGGATAGGGCGAAGCCCCGCCCTCGTTATACGGTCACCATGCTCACCAATATCCGTCACCACCACAACATCGTAGCCTGCATCACGAGCCGCCATTGCTCTTTCAAGAAAGTGCGAACAGAAAAACCAATCTACGGATACGAAGAACATCAATTTAGGGGAGGATGACGTCATCTGCGAAATTGCTCATCTCGGTTTTTGTTATTTTGGTAGCGACGAATGCCTGGAAGGCCTTTGGACATCATAGCTTTAGAGAGTGCCACTACAAAACCGTGGAAACGCAGCCAGCTGGGTGCGATGAGCAACTCCCTTAACCAGTGAGCAGCCACCTCTGCGTATCCGGCCGATGACATTATGGTTTGCTGTCCATGGATCCGATATTTAAGGAGCACATTTGGTAAGTTTGCCATCGACGCGCCAGCTCTGTGGGCTCTCAGCCACAAGTCCGCATCCTCTGACGCAAACCCACCTAGATAGCCCCTCATTTCAAATAGAAATTTCCTTCTTATTGCAACCGATGGATGGCAGAACACTGTGCGAATGGGCAATGCTTTCCTAATACCTTCGGCGCTCTCGGGAAAATCCATTTGCCCTACGGTCGTTCCTGCAGCATCGATCAGCAAGACTGAGGAACCGAGAACGTCGACCGCTTCTAATGCAAGTGCCGCTCTTATCGAGGTAAGACGGTGGGGTAAGCTGATATCGTCGGCATCCATCCGTATAAGATACTCTCCGTGAGCAGTGTTCGCGAGGAGATTTAGGTTAAACGCAAGCTGGCCGATGTCCGTCCGGAGCAAGCGGATTCGGTTATCTTTTGCTCCAAACGCGAGAAGCTTCTCCCACAAGAGTTCGTCGCAATCGTTTGCCCCTATCAGAAACTCAAAGTCGGTATCGTCTTGCGCAAGGACGCTTTCGATCGCCTCTGTGAGCCATGGGTTGTCTCGATGAACGCACAATATAAACGATACACTCGGGTGGTGCGGTATGCACTGACCTTTCAGATCTCTAGATTCACCCATATCTATGCCACCCATGAGGAAGAGGCCGATAGTCTCCCCTCAACCGCACATGCACCTTTTTTCGCTAACGTTCGAATTTTTCCAGCCTCCAAATCTCACTAAAGCCCTCAGATGAACGCAGCTTCTCCCCGAAGGGACGCTAAGGTTCTAGTATCTGTCTGACATTCGACCCATAGTCTGTTCTTCCTTAACACCTTGGGGGTGTTTATTGGAAGTTCACCGGATGACTACGTGTCAGTCAGTTGCGGCCGAACTCATCGACGATACGGATGATGTCGTCTTCACCGAGATACGAGCCCGTCTGCACTTCGATCAGTTCGAGCAGGATCTTGCCGGGATTGGCAAGCCGGTGGACTTCGCCAAGGGGTATGTAGACCGATTCGTTTTCGCGCAGCATCTGGACGTTCTCGCCGATCGTCACCTCGGCCGTGCCCTTGACGACGATCCAGTGCTCGGAGCGGTGGTGGTGCTTCTGCAGCGACAGCTTCTTGCCCGGGGTGACGAAGATGCGCTTCACCTGGAAGCGGTCGCCGTTGAAGATCGAGGTGTAACCGCCCCAGGGACGATAGGAGGTCGGATGGGTCTCGGTGAGCTTCGATGTCGCCGGCTTCGAGGCCAGCATCTTGACGATGGCGCCGACGTCCTGGCTGTCCTTGAGATGGCCGACATAGACCGCGTCCTCGCTGGCGATGACGGCGACGTCGTCCATGCCGTTGACGGCCAGATGAACCCCGTGGGTCATGACCAGCGAGTTGCGGGTGTTGACCACGGTGGTGTTTTCAGCCGCGACATTGCCCTGTTCGTCGGGGTTGCCGCTCTTCCAGATCGCGTCCCAGCTGCCGAGATCGGACCACTTGAAGGGCGAGGGAACGACGGCGGCGTTCTTCGTCTTTTCCATGACGGCGTAGTCGATGGAGATATCGGGGCTTTCGGCAAAGGCCGCCTTGTCGAGGCGGATGAAGTCGAGATCCCTGACGCCTTGGCTAACGGCCTCGCTGGCAGCCTTGAGGACGGCGGGGGCAAACGACGTCAGTTCGCCGATCAGCTTGGCGACCGGGAACATGAACATGCCCGAATTCCAGTAGAAGCCGCCCGATGCCAGCATCTCCTCGGCGGCTGCCAGCGGCGGCTTCTCGATGAAGCGCTTGACCGATAGCGCGCCGCTCGGCAGCGCCTCGCCGCCTTCGATATAGCCGTAGCCGGTGGCGGGTTCGGTCGGCTTGATGCCGAAGGTGACGAGCTTGCCCTGCGATGCTGCTGCAACGGCGGTGCGGACCGCGTCGAAGTAGATCTGGTCGGCATCGATCTCGTGGTCGGAGGCCAAGACGTGGATGATGGCGTCTTCGCCGAAGCGGTCGCGCACCAGTGCTGCGGCTGCGGCAACGGCGGCGGCGGTGTTGCGGGCCATCGGCTCGAGCAGGATGCTCGACAGCGCGATATCAAGCTCGCGGGCCTGCTCGGCGACGAGGAAGCGGAACTCCTCGTTGGTGATGACGATCGCCGGTTCGTAGAGCGTCTTGTCGGAGACGCGCAGCAGGGTTTCCTGGAACAGTGTCGTGTCGCCGATGAAGCGGATGAACTGCTTGGGGGCGGTGGCGCGCGACAGCGGCCACAGGCGCGTGCCCTTGCCGCCTGCCATGATTACCGGAACGATCTTCTGCGTCATCTGGGTCGTGTCCTCGAAATGGTCTTTCATCGTTGATCAGTGTGCACCGGCAAAGGCGCGGATGCGCGCCAGGCCGCTTGCAAGGAGGTCGGTGGCGGCGTCTTGCGTTGCGGCTTCGACGTAGCAGCGCATTTCCGGCGCGTTGCCCGACGGGCGGAAGTGGATGATGCGGTTGTCGGTGAGCGTGACCCTCAGGCCGTCGATATCGCTGGTGCTTCCGACCTGGCCGATCGGCTGCAGGAAGTCGGCGAGATTATCAGGGCTTGCGCGCAGATGGGCCATCAGCCTGGCGCTGGTCTCGACCGGGAAGTTCTCCAGCCGGTCGGCGGCGGCAAAAGCGAGGCCGTAGGCCGATGCGATGACCGACAAGGGGCGCTTGTTCGCCGCCGCCTGGGCGAGCGTCGCCAGAACAGGCAGGAAGCAGTCGCGGGTCGGCAAGGCGGTGAGCGTGTGGCCGTTCACGTCGAAGTCGCTTGCCGTCAGCGTGCCGCCATTGGCTTCGAAGCCGACAACGCCTGATTTGCCGGATGCGAGCGCCTCCTGCATGCCTGATATCACAAAGGGCGAGCCGACGCGCGTGCGGGTGACGCTAAAAGCGCCCGATGCCTCGATGCCGGAATTGGAGGTGACGGGGGCGACCACCACGTTGGCACCGAGGAAATTGGCGGCGATCAGGCCGAGCAGGTCGCCGCGCAGCGGTGTTCCGGTCTCGTCGGTGACAAGGGGACGGTCGCCGTCGCCATCGGCCGAGACGATGGCGTCGAGGCCATGCGTACGGGCGGCGTCCTTGAGGATCGCGATCGTCTCGTCCGAGACTGCTTCGGTATCGACGGGAATGAAGGTATCGGAACGGCCGAAGGCCACGACATCAGCGCCGGCCGTCGCATAGAGCGCCGATGCCCGGCCTTTCAGATCCTCGGAAAGGCCTCGAAGCCCGCTTGTACCAAATTTCATTCTGAATAAGTCCTCGGCAACGCTTGAGACCAATGAGCCCAGAAGGGAATGCGATAGCGATGGTGAGGGATCGTTAGTCAGATATACACTATCATGGCATCGCCCAGACGAGTTGCCAGCTGAAACATCAGCTTTGTGACAGGTCGCGTAGCACAGAAAACGGATCGAACGAAAGAATTTCGGCTAGTTCCAAAAACTCGATCACATCGACCCTACGTTGTCCACTTTCAAGCCGGGCAACGAAAGACTGATACTCCCCTAAGGTGTATGCGAGTTGTGCTTGGGTCAATCCCGCTGCTTCCCGCTTTTTAATTAGGAGCGAGATTAGCGCTTTATGCTTCTCAGATCCAAGGGTCTTGGCCACCATCGCCTCCCATCAACACCGATGGGGTCTTCACTTATATCTGAATTTCAGGTATCTTAAATTCAGATAATCTGATGAGGATTGATGCTTTTTATGGAGCTACGCCAACTCTCTCTTTTCCGAGCGGTCGCCGAAGAGCTTCACTTTGGTCGTGCTGCCATCAAAATGAACATCGCCCAGCCCGCGCTCAGCAATCATGTCATGGCGCTGGAGAGGGAGCTTGGATGTCCCTTGTTCATCCGTTCCACTCGTCGGGTCGAGCTGACAAGGGCAGGGGAGACGTTCTACGATCGCGCTGTTCGGATCCTCAGTGAGATGGAGCTGACGACAGAGCTGACACGGGCCGCAGGCGGCAGTCGCATTCGCCAGATCAAGATCGGTACCGTCTATCCAGCCACTATCGGCATGCTGCCCCTGTTCCTTGGCAAGATCGCCCGTAAGTTTCCCGATGTCCGTATTCACATTGCTTCAGGCAACACCGGCGACATCATACGCGGACTGGAGACTGGACAATTGAACCTCGGGTTCATCAGGCCGGTCGAGAATATTGGATCGCTGCGTTTCTTCTCTGTTGCCCATGAACGCTATCTCCTGGCGGTAGCCGAGAACAATCCTTTGGCTTCGCTCAACGAGATCTCCATCGAAGACCTGCGCGATCAGAAGATCATTGCCTTCAACCGGCAGAACCTCTCTTTCACCGAAAGGTACTTCAATGAGAAGTTCGAGGAATACGACCTGACCAAGAACGTCGCCTATAGCTGCGACGACACCTATTCGCTGGTCTCTCTCGTCTCTGCCGGTCTTGGGATCGGCTTTGCACCGGAATGGACGACCGATATCCCGAACCGCAGCTTCGTGCTCAAGAAGGTGAGGGGGATCGACTTCAAGATCGGACTTGGCATTGCATGGTCGAAGGAGGATCCAACGGCGTCACGAGATGATATCGTCGAGATCGCGAAATCAATGGTGCGGCGGGGGTAATCCGTTGCGCCCGCTCGCCTATCACTGCCATTTCGATGCCAGCGCCACCGCGTCCTGCCCCGGCTTTTGGTCCTGCCAGGCTCGCGCCGGCTGCAACGGCTTTGCCGTCCTCCTCTTCGTTTCGGCCCTGCGGGTGCCAGCCGCCGCTCTTAGCCCGGCTTTCGGACCGCCGTAGCAGGTCGCGATGGTCGCGACCTCAAACGGAGGCCGACATGACAAGAGAGCACATCAATCAGCGATCCGATATCTACAGCCGCATCACCGACAAGATCATCGCCGAACTCGACCGCGGCGTGCGCCCCTGGACCCAGCCATGGCACAGCGCCTTGCCATCACAGACCGTCACCCGGCCACTTCGCCACAACGGCGAGCCATATTCCGGCATCAACGTCCTTCTTCTCTGGTCCGAGGCAATCGCCCGAGGCTTCTCCTCCTCGACCTGGATGACCTATCGTCAGGCGCTGGAACTGGGAGCCGCCGTCCGCAAGGGCGAGACCGGCACAACCGTGGTCTTCGCCAGTTCGATCATCCGCACCGAGACAGCCGAAAAAGGTGATGATGTCGAACGCACCATCCCTTTCATCAAAGCCTACACCGTCTTCAATACCGACCAGATCAAAGGGCTCGACGGACAGCATCAGGCAAATGTCGATCTATCCGATCCGTTCGATCGCATCGGGATGGCCGGACGTTTCTTTGCCAATACCGGAGCGCTCATCCGCCACGGCGGGTCGTCCGCCTACTACGCTGCTGCCAAAGACTACATTCAGATGCCGCTTCTCGACAGCTTCGTCGATGAGGCTAGCTATGTTGCCGTCCTCAGCCACGAAATGACGCACTGGACCTCAACACCCGCCCGTCTGGATCGCGATCTGTCCCGCTACGCCAAAGACCGCACGGAACGTGCCCGTGAAGAGCTCGTAGCCGAACTTGGCAGTGCATTCCTCTGCGCTGATCTCGGCATCACCCCGGAGCTTGAGCCAAGGGCCGATCATGCAAGCTATATCGATGGATGGCTGAACGTGCTTCGTGGCGACAAGCGCGCCATCTTTCAGGCCGCAGCCTGTGCACAGCGCGCAGTAGACTACCTTCATCACCTGCAGCCCCGCATCACCGGTGAGGATGACGACGAAGGGGAGGCGGCGTGAGCCGGCTTCGTCATGTCGAGCAGATAAGAGGCTCCTCAACTTGATCCCCTTTGGCCAGGACATTGCATCCTACCCACTTAGCCAGGTGGTGTAGCATGTCCGGGCCTTTTTCGGGGGTAATTCACTAGTTTCGAATGAATGGCTAGACTCCTGTTACTGAGGCGCGTAGCAGGGGGGCTTGTTGGGTTACAGCCCCTAAATACATTGGATACCGCCATGAATCGCGCGAATTTCATCGCTGCGGCGCTCACGCCGTTGTGTCGTCCCTATGATGGGGTAGCAGGAATTCTATTTGTCTTTGGCGAGTGAATTTCAGGCCATGCCGATGCGGCGGACGGAGAATCGACTTCAAACACGGCGACGCCGACTAACGCGATTACAGCAACTGCCAAAGCAATCTTGCAGATCAAGGCAATCTCCATCCTGGTAGCCGCCTCCGATCGTTAGCCGCCCAACGGTAAACGATTCCCTAATTGACCTCAAATACCTGGAATGTTCATTGGCGCGCAGTGCTAACTCGCGCTTGGTCGGTGCGGTCTATGGCGCTGCCGTTCCTCTTCATCGTCCTTGAGCTGATCTACAACTTCGCCGCCACATGGGTGGCTCGGAACATCTGGATCCAGCGCGACATGTTGGTGGCCACCGGCCTGCTCGCCATCGCGGCGATCATTTCCCGCATCTTCGTTCAACAGAAAGTCTCTCCAGACCTGGCCGATGGCAAGGCGCCTGAAGGAGGGTTGCGCGATAGCTGCTGCCGCCATCGCATGTGTCAGCACCTTCTGGCGGCTGCGCACCATCGCCTACCGTGACCCGATTGGCATTCCTACCATCTGCGCTGGCGAAACTCGCGGCGTGACGATAGGCGACAGCTACACCGTCGTGCAGTACAAGGAGATGCTGGGCGATCGGCTTGTGGAGTTCGAGATGGGGAGGCCGGCTTGCCGCAAAGCACCTGACGCCATCCCGGCCGGCGCGTGTGTCGCTTCGCTGTCTATCACCTACAACATCGGGAACAGCCTTCTGCAAGTTCCCCCGTGCTCGCAAGCTCAACGCGGCGATATCGTCGAGGCCAGCAATGATTTTCCCAAGTGGCACACGGCGGCCGGCATTAGGCTTTCTGGCCTTACCAAGCGCGCACGGAAGAGCGCGCCCTTTGCCCCCAACGGGATTCCGACCTGATGCCGGTTCTACACGCAATCGCCCGATAGTTCAGATTCTGCGGCTGTTTCGCCCTTGGCCCTCTCCTCTATTACGGGGGCGTAGCAGGCGCGGCCGAACTCAAATTCCCAGACGACTGGCATGTGGTCGGGGGCTTTGGCCTTGCTGACGTCCCGCTCGTCGGCGACCTCGGTGTCGGAAGGGTAGAGGCTCACTCGTCGGAGCAAGTGCGCATCGCCAAGGCGACCACGGTCTCGGCCTACGAGTACTGCGCTCTGGAAGCTCAGCTCAACAAGGGGCGCGATCTCCGCCTAAAAGGGTCACAGGCCCTGAAGAGTATCGCAAGCGCGCCGACGCCGCTCTCAGCGCCGAACAATCTGACAATGACCGCATGGAACAGGAGATCGCGGACTATGAAGCGAAACTGGCTGTCTCCAACCGTTGCCGCATTACTCCCGATCTTCGTGATTGGCTGCAGTCCAAGTGACCGCATGAACGCCGCGGCGGAGATCAAAAGCCAGGCGGAGGCGACGTTCCGCTGCCGAACTATCCGGCTGACTGCCGCAAGACTGAAGCTCACGCGTCACTGCCGGATAGTGGCGAGCTGGCTTCCCCGCACAGGCGGGAGAGGGACGCCCTCGATCGGCAGAACGCGCGAACCGATCGCTGGGCCGGGTTCTGCGACAACCTGCAAACCAAGTTCGGCATGCGCTGAACTGGTAGCAACGGCCCGACCCTCCATAGGTCAGACCCTCCCATTGCCGCCTAGATGAGACAGGAAGCACGGCGGCGGCGGATTTAGTCGATCGGATGAAACCGGTCAAGCATGGCATTCGATCGACAGGGCACGCAGGGTTGCTGGGGAAAATTGATGTGGCGGAGCAAACTTCGCGATGGCCTGAAGAACGTCTTCAGGACACGAGAGGCTTGTTTGCAGATCCCCGGCCTTAAGACACTTCAAGTTGTGGTGGAGCTTCGCGCAGCTAACGTGAGACAGACATTCAAGATGGTGCATAACCTTCAAACAGTCGGGTGGTTTAGGAAATGGCTGGTGATAATGTTCATAGGCATCGTTCTGGGAACGGTGGTGCTCCACGAGAACATCATCGAAGTGATCGGATACATTCGTGGAGGGCCAACCCATTGAAACGTACGATATGGAGGACCGTCGGCATCCTCATGTTCATGCTCGCCATTCTCGGATCGATCAACCTCGGACTATGGGCTTCTGACCGAGAGCCGCCGATCTACTACGAGAATGCCGTCGCACTGTCGCCAACCGTGCCGCGGAGTGGGGCGCTCGACATCGAGTTTTCCGTCTTAGTAAACAATATGCCCATTCGTTACAAAGCGATGGCTGTATGATGCCGCCGGCGAGCGTGAGTCGATTCCTCAGTTCACGACAGGGCTCCGGCTGCTGGCGGGGAGGGAGGCATACAAGCGGTCCACACCGTACCGACGGCCGCGACGCCTGGGCCAGCCCGATACGAGGTCACGCTCGATTACTTCTGCAATCCGCTGCGAAGCTGGATCGGGCCGATCCATGTGGCGTCGCCGCCGATCAATTTCGTGATCACATCGAGCGAAATGACCCCGTTGAAGTCTGCAGGAGAAGACGATGGGCCGGCTCTATCTAAGCTGTTGACGACGTCGAGCGCGAATTATCTGCATGCAAATGTGCGCGATGCCAACGATCAACCAATTGGCTACGTAGCCTGCAGCAAGGGTGGCTGATATCGTCGCATCCGGTTCACGGCCTGCGTGCAAGGCATCAATCACCATCATCATGATTATCGCGACGAGACTGACGAGGAGCGCGTATGCTGAAATCTTACGCAACGGCCCGTAGCGCGCGTACACCTTCACGACAATCCAAACACACATGAGCATCAAAATGACCCGTATTGGGTCGAGCATTTGCGCGACGATTAGTGCCACGTGAGCCATAAGCCCTCCTTGTTAGGTGGTTCTCTTACAACCTTACCAGTGGCAGAGAGAAGGGCGGGCAACCAGCCACCTTGGTGAGTGGTAAATAGCCCGTCAAAACCCCGAGCAGGTAACCGCGAGTTCTCACCATATCGCTATCCCGCAGAATGCAGCATAGATGATCAGGCACCTTGAAATGAAAACATGAGGCTTCAGCAATCTGGATCCGTACCCTGCTAGATTAGAGGGCTGCTAAATAGCGAGGAGCTCCGAACTGTAGAGAAAGCGAGCCCTTCGATTAACCGATACGGCGTGATGTGCAACCATAACGACTGCACAGCGATCCCAAGACTTGGTTTCGCGGGTCGGTGACGACAAAAAAGCCCCACCGGAGTGGGGCTCAGACTTAGCTTGGAGGAGCAATTCTAGAATTTTACGCCAAGGCCAACCTTGACGACGTGCTGATCGAGGTCAACGTCAAGACCAAGGACGTCCTTGCTGCCGTAGTCGTTGTACCGGTATTCCACGCGGCCAAAGACATTGTTTGTGAACGCGTAGTCGACGCCAGCGCCAACGGTGTAGCCATTGAACGTCTTGGTCTCCTTGTCGAAGCCTGGTTCGTCAATGAAGCCACGTGTAGCGGTCCAACCGGCCGCACCGTAGAGGAGTGCGTTATCAAACGCATAGCCTACGCGAGCACGAACCGCACCAGACCAGTCGGTGCCGACATTGGCGCCGAGGACGTCCTTGTCGTTCCAGTTGTACTCTACGTTTCCTTCAACACCCAAGACGATGCTGTTGTCCAGTTGCCAGTTGTAGCCAACGAAGCCGCCAAACAGGCCGCCATTGAAGTCCTCGGAGGCGGATACGCCGCCTGCGGAGAAATCGCCGTTCAGCCATCCAGCGCCACCGTCGATACCGAAGTATGGACCTGTCCAAGTAAAGGCAGGCGCCGCAGTCGGCTGCTCGATCATGTCGGCGGCAAAAACTGCAGTGCTAGAGGCAAGGGCAAACGCTGCTGCAACGAGAATCTTTTTCATGGACGCTTCCTTACAATTTACGCTGAGGCTTTTTTACAGCACACGGTTTGAGATGTCTGTAGCTGGGATGCAACACCCGGTAGTGTAAACTCAGGGTCGCAAAAAGAAACCCCGCTCGTGGCGGGGTTGGAAGTAGTGCTTGAGTTGGGGTCGCGAGAATAACGCTTACCTAGTAGCCCGTTTTCGTGGTTCGAATCATATCAAGCGGGCTCGGCGAGCTTGTAGGACCATGTATGGATGACGGGATGGCGATTGACGTCATCGATGCCGGCCATAATGCGCTCCTTGAGCTCATGTTT